>Ga0164313_10000890_pt1 | contig 25373 bp, 40 predicted proteins | sample GuaBasSedimGuay4_FD_113735 | JGI IMG/M metagenome (GOLD analysis project Ga0164313, IMG submission 113735) | Subseafloor sediment microbial communities from Guaymas Basin, Gulf of California, Mexico - Guay4, Core 4569-4, 0-3 cm | ecosystem: Environmental > Aquatic > Marine > Hydrothermal vents... | reverse complement strand
TTCTTAGCATAGCGCAATTCAGATGCATACATCGCATACTGTTTCTTGCCCTTATAAGACTTCTTCTTTGTACCAGCCATTCTGTATATCCTTCTGTTAGTTCAAGATAGTGTTACTAGAACACTTATATAAACCCTCTTTCGAAGACCTATATAAGTGTCCCATCCAGGTATCCTCCTGAATGGGACTAGTACATTCGTCTAATTAATAGACCGCTCATAAAGTGCGGTTGCGTTTTCCAATTTCGCCACTCAGCCCCGATAAATACTTGATATAAATCAAATACTTATTGGTGGCTGAGGCAGGATTCGAACCTACAGTTATGTTATATAATGTTTGATGTCTAGTTTTCAATTCTACATGGTTGATTTAAGAAACAAGAAGTTAACATGCTACCATTGCACTAACCCGCCTCAAAATACACTACTTGAATATACTTTGAGGCGGATACGAGAGTCGAACTCGTACCTTTAACTTGAGAATTAAACATGAGAATATTAAAAAATACTGACATATAAATAAATTTGTTATGGAAAAACTATAAAAATAATAAATACTTAACTAGCATACGTGGTCTCCGGGTTCACCTACACGCATAACTCTGTATCATTTAAGATAATAATAAAGATAAAATTGCCATAAATAAGATAGGTTAGGATCCTAAAATCCTAACCTGTTAACTACATAATTTTGTTAATACTAAAATTAAAGGTTATTTATTATGAAAATAAGTAGTTAAAAATTGTTCCACCAACTTCAGCTTTTCCAACCTTAGTTGTATTAGCACGTTGACGAGCTTTCTTTACAGCCTGTATTAATTTATCCATTCTACCAATAAATTTAGATTTATCAGCAGGTGAAATCATTCCAGACCATGTTGTTTCTGATATACGACCTACATTAACCATTTCATTCCAGCTTTCAATTTGAGCAGGATGATGATCAGTAGCATCATATAACACTTTATGTTTTACTTCCTTAGCAGTTTTGAATCGTTCTGTAGGAAATTTAGTTCTATACACTCCTGCTTTTGCATGACCAGGATCTTCTTCCCAATAGATACTTGGAGCTAGAGTAGGAATACTTTCGATTACTTTACGTAATTCTTTCAGTTTAGTTTCCATACCTAATAGCCAAGTCACTGGACAATCAGTAATCAATGCCTCTCCATCAATCAAGATATCACCTTTAGCTTCTTGATTAGCAGCATCCTTACGGAAACCAACATCGAAATACTTACCAACAGTAGCAGATACATATTCAAGTTTTTCTGCTACAGTAGTAACCATAGCTATATGTTCATCTGGAACATTAATAGCTTCTGAATCAAGCATTTCTGTATGCTTTAAACTACCTGTAAATAAATTTGGCTTATTACCAAATGTATTCTTAGCTTCTACCATAATACGTTTAGCATTACCTTCTCTATCACCTTCAACAGCAAGGATTTCATGTAACTGAGTCATTATATTTCCTTTTATTTAATCAATTTATATTTAACAATTATTTGTTTTTATTGCTCTAATATATCATCTTTTATGCATTTAATATCAACCCGAGCAGAAAGAATTGTACACGCATTACTGTTATTGTCAACAGCACAACCAGCAGCAATAGGATCATAACCATTATTAATAGCTTCTGTTACAACCTTGTTTTTACTAAGTTCAACCTTAATCATAGATTCTTCTTTATATCTCTTATTACTATACTCATTATAAGTAACACTAATAGTTATAATAAATATCAATAAAACACAAAAAGAAACAAATGATTCAACCTCATTATTATTAATCACATCTAATATAGTGATTTTTCTTTCTTTATCCACAATAGTCTTCCTTCTAAATTTGGTGGGACCAGAGGAATTCGAATCCTCAACCTAACCGTTATTCGTTTATTCATGACTACGAAATACTCTCAATAGAGTATTTCTTGAAATTATTTCTCTATCTTTTTTAGATATATTTTTAGTCTTAAATAAATTTCCACATTTAATACTACAACAGGTTATTTTTCCTTTTAAAGAATCAACAGCTTGAGTATGTCCTTTTCTTTTCATAAAATGCATACTACATTCAGGACAAATCAATTCAGACATTAAACGTCCTTTATATAGTGATTCTTTAATATTATTCTCACTAATAGATAAAATCTGCAAATTTTCTAAAACATCATTTGTTTTATCATGATCAATGTGATCAACTTGCTCATATGATTCTAAAAATCTGCCAAGATGAACAGACATTAAATATCTAGCATATGATGTTGTACTTCTTGGATTATCTCCAAGAAGCATAACATGTTTACGATTTTCACCATTAATGACAAAATAACCTATTTTCCATTTAATAGTATAGGGGTACTCTAAATCAAATCTAGTTGACATATTTCCTTCTCCTTATGTGAGCGGTTTGCTCTAACCAATTGAGCTACAGTCCCGTATCTTTTAAATTAATTCTCTTGTATCCATCTAACCATACCAGCTAACATAATTAATATGCCACCAGTAAACAAAGCCGCACCAAAACTTGCAGCATTCCATATAGCAACATATATCATCCAAAAGCCGAGCCATAAATAATTTTCTGTAGTCATACTAGCTCCTAATATTCTACACTATATTTAACAATACCAAACATAGACATAGCTACACCAGCAGTTAAGATAGCATAACCAAAGCCACCCAACATCCAGATACCAGCAAAAGTTAATAAGAAACCCATTCTTAAATGATTTATTCTATAACACTTAAGTGTTTCAATGAGTTCATCCCATTCTTTCCAGTCATCTTCTTTCTTATCTACACAAGAAGTGTCTTTACTTTTATCTACTATATTTATATTTATACTTTTACACATACACACTCCTTTAAATGAAAACACATTCTATACCGTTTAACGTCAGTGAAACAATATTATATAGAATATGCTAGGTAGGAATACTTCCTACAATTAAGTTTTTAAATCTACATCACAATGTATAACACCGGGACAAGAATGAGGGCCATCATTAGTAGGATGATAACACCATCCACAATCCCACCATATACATCTAATTTTGTCCAATGATGGTTCAACACCTTTCCTTGTTTTAAATTCATGATCTTTATTTTCAATAGGATCTATATCTTTAACTATGGCTCTTACAGCACCACCTTTATTGTTAAAAATCTTATCCCAATTATCCTGAAATTCTTCTTCAGACACTTGAGTCTTTCTTTTCTTACTACCTTTACCCATTTTTGCTTCTCACACGATTGAAATACCACATATCACCAAGAACACGTTCTATGGCTTCTTCAGTAATAAAATATGAAGAATATATAGTGCAGTAGCCAGCAGCTACAGCACGTTCGAATAACAAATATTTCAATTCTTTACTCATAAAGGATTACCTTTATTTAAAAATCGTTTAGTTGCACCTAAACTAACTCTTCTCCTAACACGAATCTTGCCGCTATAATCTCTAAAAATAGTCTGAACAGTATCATCCATCGTATCAGAATCAGGATCTAATAGAAGCTTACAATATCTCTCGTAATCTTCATCAGAAATATTCCATAAAATATAAGCAAGATAGAAGCAATAAAACGACATAAATAAGGCCAAGAAATATAACATAAGCGACATATATAAAGCCTCATTTAAGATAAGAATATAAATACCATCTCGACCTAAGTCAGAACTCGTATACGGTACTTTTCTAAAATAGAAAAGACCAGCACGGTATCCACTTATTTCGCTATAGTACCCATAAGTGAAGGATGATATTTATTAATTTGGTGGACCTGGCGAGCTCCGACTCTCGCGTCTTACAGATCGCCCTAAGGAGAACTAATTTACATGTTTATGCAATTAATATAGATAAGATATCTAGATGCACTAAATGCAAAAACTTCTCTAGATAAATATCACGGCTAATATATTCTTTGATAACACACCATTAATGTGATCCGATGTTATCTCATATCCTATTTATAATGAACCCTCTACACCTCTAATAGGCAATACAAGTAAGAAGGCTCCCAATTAGGCTACTAGCGCTAATTCTGGAGCATCTTCGTTAAGAAGATCTCCAAAAAGGGAAAAGTTATCGTCGTTTGCGATTAATTTAAGTAAATTATTTTCAAGTGGGTAATTTAACCACTACATGAGTTTTCAAAATGACTAATCCAAATCGATTCCAATTCAGGCCCAAATTCGGGTCAACTTTTTTTAGAGAAAAGCTGTTAAAACTCATAAGGGGATGATACATTTTTAAAGTAAAAATGTCTATCTTTTATTAAAAAAGATAGTAAGGATTCTAAAAGAATATGTCAACCCTCCACCACTCTATTTTTCTAAATAAAAATAGAGAAAAAGTTATTCACATCCTCCTCCAGAGCATCCACCATCGCTTCCGCCACTAAAGGAGTCACTAAAAAAACCACCACTACCACCAGCCCCACCTGAAGAACCTCTTCTATCATTCTTACTTGGACCTGGATTTATAATAGCAAGCATTATAACAATTACAGCAACAAATATTATACCACCTACAAATATGCTAAACATAGAACTTTCCATATCATAACCTCCTATTTTAAAATACACTTCTCCATATCTCTATTAGAGAAGCAGTTACACCTAAACCAGTAGGTACACCATACTTAAACCAAGCCCGAGTCCAAAAAGGAACGAAGGGCGATTCATTATTTTCTTCTTCAGAAGTAAAACTAGGAATCCTCCTATTAGAATTACCATTTAGATTAGTAAGAGAATTATTAGTATTACCAATAGTTTCATTAGCAGGATAACTTTCAATAATGTCTTCATGTATTTCATCATGGTCAAACACCGATGGTCTATCAGAAGAACAATCACCTATACCATAATCTAATTCCATATCTTCATCTACCTCAGCTTTACAATCTTTGAATATATTAGAATACATAGTTTCTAATTCAAGATGTTTTCTTTTCTGTCTAAATGTTTTTAGTTTTTCACGAACTTTAACATCAGTAATTCTTTGGCGAATCGACATAGATAAACCTTCAATAAGAAAGGTCGTAATGACCTCCATAGTATCCATGTTGACCAGGTTTGGTGTGCGGCTTTGTTTCAAAACGCACTCCTTTCCTGGTGTACATGGAAAGCATCACAAATATCATATTTAATGATTAAGGTAGACCGTAATGGTCTCCCTGGAGTACTTCCGGCCAGGGGTGCAGTGACTGTTCGTCGTCTCTGTTTTCAAAACAGGTATGTCCTCTTCAGGACAGCAGTGTAGCAGAACAACTGTAGCGACGATATGTCATAGCACCCTAGGCGGGACATTATTCCAGGACATAGTACAAAAAGTATTATCAATACAAGATAGACCGTTAAGGTCTTCCCGACTCAACATCCTAAAGGATATCTGTGCCGATTCGTCAGGTAGTGACGATATGGCAGGGATATCCCGCCGGATGGAGACTCGGGTAAATATACAAATTACCATGCTTTGCAGGGTCCTAAATTCAATTAGGTACACATTCAGTGTTTTTAAATTGGTGCGCTTAGAGGAATTCGAATCCCCAATGTTCGGATTAGAAATCCGATGCATTATCCGATTATGCTATAAGCGCATATAATCACGATCTACACCTTCTAGAAAACTTAATTGTTCATCTTCTATGCTTAGATCGACAGGTATAAATAATAACTCATTTATATCTATATAATTTGAATCTTCTAAATCAATATTTCTACAAAATTCTTCAATTTCATCCTCTAGATTACTATTATTCATTAGTACCCCCTTTATTAGTTATAAAAGAAAGAATAAACGTCTCATGTGTTAAACATGACTTTCAGCCCTTCGATACTCTCCAGGCTCATTTATTCTAGACACAACTAGTGTCATTATAACTAATACAAATATGACCATAGGTCATTATATCAAAATCATTTATATGTTTTTTTTATTCCGATCTAGGAATTAACATTTTTATACGATTTACAATTCCATACGGTAAAGGAGCACCACTAATAGGAGCAGTGGCATCGGACATAGGATCATCTAATCCTTCATACTGAACCATTCTCTCAATATCTTTAATCTGATATTGAATAGCTCCTTCGTTATCACCATGAAAAGCTCTAGATACAGCAATCTTTCTTCCTAATGCTTTATTAAAAACATCATGTGGATTGCATAAAGCTTCACCGACACTGAATACAGCATCTTCTTCATTTGAACCAGAAATTAGCACCACTGCAATAGCAGTTCGTCGATCAACTAAAATCTCTTCATTATTACTACCAAGAACTGGTACCTTAACAGTAGGGTACGCAGCTAAGTCTGTTCTACACATATTTATCACCTCTCTGGGGTTAATATTGTTTATTTAAGTTTAAAAAAGTCTCCAAATTTACACCATAGTTTTTGTAACTCTGGTTTAAATTTGAATGTCACATATACTAGAGAACCTAATCCTCCAATAATTTGTATTAAAATATTCTGAATAAAGGTTATATCTATCTCCCCCTCACTATCAGAACTATCTCTACTTAACGTAAAGTACAAATTCATAATTGCAGCTACTACACCACATATAATCCATAACTTAATCATCTATATTGCCTTATTATCTTTAACAACCAATTGTTTTTATTTTTTCCCAAAAAACAAAAAAGAACTCTTTTCGTAATTTAGTCTTACTTCATCAAATGTCAAATCTACCAAGAGCTTACCATCTTTATAAATAGGTATAAGGAAATCTTCCTCTTCGGTCATATCAACTTCATCTTTATTCACAGTGGTAAGTTCACCATCTAACATTATTAATGCTAGTCTACCACGTTTAGAATGTTTTTTGATATCTGTGATAGGATCTTTATATACATCAATCCACTCATCGTTTATCTTCGTAGCAGAACATTTCATAGCCCAGCCATACCAATCACGATCCATGTGTTGTTGTAATGCTCCACCCATACCAAAAGTGATATTATCAATAGCCCAACCAGCATCTTCCATTGTTTGTAAGATCTTAAGGATAGACTGATAATTAATACCATCACCTTGTATAACTCTCACAGCAGGATGCAATACTTTATACCCCTTACTATTAGTTTCATATCCAAATCCATCTCCGAGCAACTCAAGGCATTCTAAAACTACTCTATAAGGAACACCACTATCAGGTCTAATAACTACAGTACCGCCTTTAGCTAATACTTCTTCCTTAAGTGTTTTACACCAGATGTTTTTAATAGCATTAAAAATATCATATGAATCTGATACGACAGCATAAAGTTTACCTTCACCACCAAATGTATTTATCATATTACGATAAGCATCTACCTCACCTTCCTTAGTCCAGGAAGTAATAGTACTATGTTCAGCAGCAGGAATAGAATATCCTGGCATATCTAAGCAATCATAATTATCAATAATAGCAGCTATTGCTTCAACTGTATCTGTCCCTCTAAAGGGGATAAGATGACCTGCTCCGCAGAAACGAGCACTTTCTCCAGATGATACTCCACGAGCACCAAAGTCATGCAACTTAAACATAAGTTGATCAGAATTATCAGAAGTGTAATTAATGTACCGCTGTACCAGGTTCCTAATATTAGTTGAAATGGTAGCCACAGTAGACATAGGCCAAATACCACGTAAGATGATGGTTTCCAACCATGCAGTAACCCAAGGAACTCTTTCATCTGTATTCTCAGCACTTAATAATATATTAGAAGTCTTAAGAACTGTGCCTTCTGCAACAGCTCTTATCTCAATAGGCCAGTGACCATTATGTTCTTTAAGAATGTAATCAAAATCTTCTCTTGCAAATGGTTCACCATGCATCTCACAGAATGCAGCAGCATCATCAATATCACTATGACTAAATGGAGTTAGTAGATATTCTTTAATGAACATCTGAAAACCAGCAGCTACAATAAAATTAGGTGTACGATCTGGAAAACTGCGTGGTTCAATATAAGACCAGATTCTTTGTGTACCTTCTCTTAATTGAAACTTGTGTGAATACTTATACGAATCCGTTTTTAATATTGGATTGTCTGTTAAATTGAAATTAAATTTATCTTTCATCATTAGGGTCTCTCCCAGTTAATGTTTTTTATAATTTATGGAAACAATTACGAGACTCTTGTCCTCTAATGAAGAGGATGTGTCTTAACACTGATCTTGTAACTGGATTTGATGTTCTAAGGTACTCAAGTAATAATCTAGCTTCAGTCTTACCCTTATTCCTAGGCCACCTATTCATACTTGATCTATATCGATCATTGATAGAATTATACTAAAGTGATCTTCAAATAATTCTCTATTCATCTTCTTTACTTCTAATAGGGAGAACCACTTAGCCTTCTCCGCATCATCAGAACCTTTTACTCTTGGCAGATTGTTTTCAAATCTACCACCATAAGAAGGAATCCTAACTAAACCAGCATGGGTTATAGTTCTTCCTCTTAATGAACGCTTAGGAGCATCAAATACTTTTATACATTTAATATCAATAGCAGCACGAAGTCCTGTCTCTTCCATAAGCTCACGTTTAATTCCATTTGCTACCGTTTCATCTTGACTAAGAAAACCCCCAGGAAGGGCCCATAGACCCTTTCCTGGATGTGCTTTCCTTTTAACCAATAAAACATGACCCTCATATATAACAACAGCATCAACAGTTACAAATACAGGAGGATATGGATAAGCAGCAAACTGTCGTTTATACTTATCAATATGTTCGTATTCATTTCTAAGACGTATGCCTTCTTCAGTTAATTCAAAATCACTAAGATAATTAAAAACAGAATCAGGTACATGACCTGCCGCATAAGATAATCTATCTTGATACATAAACTCTCTAATATGAGTAGAAGAATGAACAGTTATTTGCCCAAAATCTTTATAACCCCATTGAGGAAAATTATTAAGATAATAAGAACTATCATCCTTCTTATGACCAACAAGAATAACATCTCTGTCTTCAATGTTAAGATCATGAGTATGTAAAGCAACAATTTCTTGAACTTGAATTAACCAGTCATTTTCATTGTATAACTTATCTTCAAGTGGAGAAAAAAATATATAGGAATCTTCACTATTGGCATCTAAAACAGAACCAATAAGATCAGATCGAGTAATCCAATCAAATGGATTATCAATATTAGGTGCAACATTAGCAGATCCAATAAGGATCAATACTTCTTTTGCTTGTGATCGAGCAAATTTAATAAGCTCAATATGTCCATTATGGACAGGTTGGAATCGGCCAATGATGACCGCTAATTCTTTCATGAGGTCTCTCCTCGTAATTGATTATTAAAAAAGGTATGTCTTTCATACACTTACATTATTTTATCAGTAAAGCTGCACTAAGCAACGTATAGTTATCCTACACCTTTCTTAATTCTTTTCAACTTCTTTTTAATTTTTTTTAACATTGATTTAAGTTTTTGTTTTTTATACTCAAGACGATTAACCACATTAAACTTATCTTTGCAAACTTTAGCTTCAGCATAATCGTAAAAAGATTTATAAATTTTACCATCAGGTTCCATTACATGCCAAGTTTTACAATCACAAGGATCTTCATCACAGTGACACAAAATATGTTCAGTATAGTAACCATTCCAAGGACTATTATCCATCATTATTTCCTTTTAAAAATATCACGAGCTTCGCCAAGTATAATGAATGCTTTAAAATATTTCTCAATACGATTAAGATCTTTAGAACTAAGCTCTTTCTTATTTCTCATACGGGTTAATAAGCCATTATGTTCAATATCTTTACGTTTAACACGTATCGCATCGTAATTACTACATATCAAAGGTATGTAAACTTTAAGATAGTCATCTTTAGGATCATGAGTAAGCAGTTTAACTGCCGAAACAACACGAGCACTAAACCCCATCTCTATTAGAACATCAATAGTTACACGACCTTTGCTGTCTTCAACAACATCATGTAATACAGCTATTGTAGCCAACTGTAAGTCATACATTAACTGAAACATAAGAAGTAGCGGATGCAAGATATAAGGAAGTCCATCCTTGCTACATTGACCATGGTGTTCTTCTACAGCAATTCTAATAGCCATCCCAAGTTCATCTTCCTTGTTCATACAGTACTCCCTATATCAGGTATCACCCTAGGCATCAGCTTAACACCAGCCAAATCATTGATATCATTAGCTGCTATTAGACAGCCATGACCCCAATGATTAATAATAAAAAAATTAGTATTAAAATCAGGAACAAGCCTGGCTATCTCATATACTTCGTTCATATCACCACAAGGATGCTTCTCTGCCGTATAAGGAGCTTCATAAAGATAACAATGGCCATGGATCATATAATTTATATTCGGATACAAATCATATAATGCTAATTGAACAGGAGTATCAACAGAAGGTTTATTTGAACCTATATATTGAACTCTATCATCCAGCATCCAGACTTCAACAAAGTCATCAACTGTCATTGATGCTTTGTCAACATTACGTTTACTAACAAGGATAGCTCCTTTACTCCTCATAGAAGGAAAACCATGACAACATCTAGTTGATGCATTACCTAAAAAACGAAGAGGATTCTGCCCCTCTATCAGATCAGAAAAACGATGACCATAACATTTTACAATATCAAGAAAATCATCCGCAACTCTATCAGTAGCACCATACAAAGCCGGAACACGACTAGACCCAACTCTCTTAACTTTTCTTAGGAAATTTAAACGATCACTTAATACTCCAATGAATCCATGAAGGTCTTCATCTTCACAAAATACATTGCCAAGAGGATCCAATAGGGATAAGAGAAACCCACCAGTCTTGGCTTTGTAAAGAACAATGGATAGATTAGCCTTAACATTCAATGCTCTAGTAGCAATTTCATGATGAGCATATTCATTCTCGATACAACGCTTGCTACAAACAAGGATCATTTTAGGATTCATGACCTTAAGACGTGGTAATATCTTATCTTCAGAGTTATCAACATTAGGCATCCAGATTACTATATCGTAACCTCTTGGTCTAAATAGATATAAGTTCTCTATATAACCACCATTTATGAGATCGGCACCAAGCTGATCAGCTATTTGCTGAACATAATAGGATTCTCTACCACCATCTCTATCAAAGGTACCACCAACTACAATAATTGTATGTTTCATTACATTTCCTATATTGAATTATCAGGATTCTTAGAATTATAAAGAACTCTCGTGATAACACACGAGCGTTCAGGATGCTCTTCTAAATACTTCATGGACATACCTCTAGCCTTAAGGAAGTATCCATTCTTAACAAGCTTGGTTTTCAACTTTGTACCATACTCATCAAAAGTAGTCAGATGATAAACACCCGGACTATACTTATTGCTTTTATGTGTCATAAATATCTCTCACCTTTTCGCTAAGAGAATCTATAGCTTTCATTACATATTTTTTATCTATATCAGATTTATGATTATATTCAAAATAATCATCAATAAGATTAATAGCAATAATATAAGCTTCCAAGACAGCTTTAGTTGTTTTTAATTCTTTATTGACATCTTGAAATGGACTACTAGGCGACATTGCCTTCTCCATTGTTTTATAAAATGTATTATACAAAATAAAAAAGCCCTCATGCCTAAACATGAGAGCTTTTTATTACAATAAAACTTTTTTCTTTACTTAGTTAATGCAATTGGATGACAATTTTTCACAGTTATCTTACCTTGTAAAATATTATATTTAGAATCTTCTTTAAATATACATTCTTTTAAAGCATCATCATACCATCCTATCCATAAGTCGTCGTCTTTCCAAGTTATACCATAAAACCTGGTATCTTCTGGGACAGTAATAGTCATGCTACCACCATAAGACTTAGCTATAATCTGTTCAAGAAATAGCTTATACACACTTATTGATATCACTAATGTAATTACAGCAGCAATAACTCCATACATCTTTTTATCTGCTTTGTATAAAGCAAAATAAATAATACCCGCTATCGATAAAGTTATTAATAAATATCCAATAAACATTATAATTATCTCATTGTTGATGTAATTTTAGCAATCATAGCTGCTTCATCGTTACCAATAGCACCACGGCTATTAGATGTACCCATAGCTTCAGCAATAGCAACTACTGAATTCTTCCAAGTATGATCATCAATACCAGATTTCATTTCAGCAAGCATACGATTAACTTCCATGGTAAACATAGCTTTGTTCTTAGCAAAGTTTTCTTGCAATGTAGATATTTGCATAGCAAATATTTCATTAGCTTCTTCTCCACCAAGATATTCAGAAATTTCAGGAACACCAACCATAAAGTCAGCAGCCATATCAAGTTCTTCATCTTCAGCTTCACCATCAGCCATAGTTACTAATGCACACGCAGTAACACAGGCTTTGGCAAAACGTTTCTCTGGGCTAAGCACGGCAGGACCATACTTAGCAACCATATCCTTAGCAGAATTCATTGCTAAGTTTAAATAATCCATAAATGGCATATTCATTAACTCCAATTACGAGAATAGGCGACTAAAAAAGCCTTTCTTCTCTTCAGTTTCACCTGGAATATCACCAGGCATTATATAAGATTTGTTACCATCAATATATGGTAAAGCACCAGAAGCAGTAGGAGTATCCATACCACCATCTATAAGCTCTACTTTCCAATCACCATTATCTCTCACAATTTTCGCAAGCATAACGGCACGACTGGATAAACTATCCATATCAGCATTAACAACCTTAGCATTAGTAGAATCACGTATACATACATTACATGAGGATACCTGGTTCATATTACCAGAATAAAGACTTGCCATAACATATAACACATGAACTTCAGCAGGCATTCTATCTAGATGCATACGCACCTGTTCGTTGTCTGTATCAGTTTTAGCATCACTACCAGTAAGATCATCACCAAAATGAAACAAAGCTCCACCTAGCAAGTCTTTACGACAATTACCAAAATAAGCAATCTCTATTTTCTTATTACGAGCATCACATGCAATAACAGATAGATCAATATCAACACCCCCAAATGTTGACATCTTAGTTCCCCAAGAGCAACCAGCAGTAAGTAGGGTATTAGTTGATGGAGCTTCTTTTGTTAAATTAAATACAGGAGTATCCTTACTTAAATCAAAAGTACTCATTATAACGGTATCCCATGAGTAGCAGCTACTTGACTAAGATTACCAGTTTGTTCACCTATAGCTTTAATATCCCAGCCACCAGCAGGATTACGAATCAGAGAGCACATATGTGCACCTTCACCACCACCACAGTCACGCACGTCATACGTAGCTTGTTTACTGGTATCAGGTTTTCCATCTACTAAAGGGGCAACACGTAAACCTATACGAGATACATCACTTAATGTACGACCATTGGCATCATGATAAGTAACAAACACATGAAGTTCTTTCATGTCATCTTCAACTTTATCAGAATAGACAAAAATGGCTTCATCATCATCATATAAATCACTAGTCTCAACACCATCACGATTATCTTCAGTAATCATAAAAGGACTTGGAGGAGTATCATCACGACCAGTATTATTATAGAACAAAAAACACTCAGCTTCTTTACCCTTCAACACCTTACCATCATCACCAACGGCAATTAACACAGCATCTAAATCAATATCAGCACCAGATTCAGCAGGATCCCAATCAAGTCCTACGTAAATATCTTTAATACCAGGCTCAAGTTTTTCTAAACTAAAGACTTGAGACTTTTCTAAACTAAAAGTTTGATTCATTTTTTATATTTCCTTATTAAAATTATTTATTTCTATTACGTTCACTTTCTGATTCTTCAAGAGCTTTAGCTAAACTTGCTCTCTGTGTAGCCATACGTTCTTCTTTTCTTTCTTGTTGTTCAGGAGAATTCTTAACAACCATAGCGATAAAATCACGGATATGTTTTGTAGTTATTACTGATAAATCAATAATATTACTAAAGCTTTCTTTAGCACCACGACGAATATAAGCATTACCACCATCAGTAAAAACTTCACCACATTTACACTTAACATAATCATGTTGAAATGCAGACACAGCAGTTGTTTTGCACTTACGGCAACCAACTGCATTCATCACAATAGCTGTATCATCTTCATAATCTTCATTAGACTCATCATAAAGATAAACGCCTTGACGAGCAGGGCCATCCCAATCGATCTTCTTAATAGTATCTTCTACTTTCATACCAACTCCTTAATTAATGTTATTTTTACTAAAGTAAATTTCACCCATAATATCATGGGTGTATACATTAGTTTGTTTTTATTAAATGAGGATATAGGAAAAATGGTGTCTTAAAATAATCTCCATAAATAGCTGTATCGTCAATATGAAAATCTAATTCTACTAATGAGGCATATGCACCTTTAACTGCATCCCATTTATCAGAATCAAAATTATAAGTACCATCCTCATTAATAGTATGTTCTAATCCTTCAAATAAGAGTTGATCTGTAATAGAAAAGAAATCAGTATAAACAATACCAAGTTCTTTTAGCTCTTCGTGAACCTCATCAGTTTCACGAGAGCCAGTAATTATATGAACCTCACCACCATTACTAACAAACAACTCTGATAATATACTAAAAAAATCAGGACAATGATCAATTGTCCCATGTAAATCTAAACCTATCTTACCATTCACACATTAAGCTCCCTAAGTTTGTTTTTAGTTCGATGTTCAAAATTTATAACATCCTTATTAATTTGTCTATCTTTCAATGACTTACCTAACTCATTAATTATCGTTTCAACATCTGAATCTTTAAAATAATTATTATCAACTTTTATCGAAACAAATACATCATTACCACCAACACCTTTACCAGCAATACGTAATAGCTTATCAATAGAAATTAAAGCTGGAACTTCAACAGTGACCATACCTGTAGGAGTTGCTACTTCTACACTACCACCTAGAATCCAAACATCTAAAGAAATACAAGCTTCAACACATAAACCATGATGAATATGTTTAAAATAATTATCTTCTTCATATATGATAATTACAAATAAATCACCATCAACACCTTGAGGGGATCGTTTAGGACCACCCCTACCTGACATCCTAAATCTAGAACTAGATTTAGTGCCTTTAGGAATATTCATATTTATATTCTTCTTAGAAGAAATACTCCCATGACCTTTACAATTACCACAATATTTACGGGTATTAAATCCATTATCTACATCTTCTAATACAACACCTTTACCATCACATGTTTTACAAATTTCAAACACAGGAATACTTATATTAGTCTTACCACCTTTAATAGCAAGATCTAAGCTTATAGAAGCCTGTATTTCAAGATCTTGACCATTCATCATGGCCTCACGTCGTTGTTTTTCAACTTCAGCAAACATATCATTAAAATTAGAGAAACCACCACCAAATCCTTGGTGTTGTTGAGGTTCCTTAACTTTACCTGTTAAAATCTCATAAGCTAACTTAACTTCTTTAAACTTAGATTCATTTTCCTTAATCTCTGCATCATCTTTATCATGATGTTTATCAGGATGATATCTAGCAGCAGCACGTCTATACGCTTTCTTAATAGTTTTCTCATCAGCACCATGATTTAAATCTAAAATACTATATGCTTCATCTTTCTTCATAATCACCTAACCTCATTTTTTTAAAAATATTATCAACATTTAACCTTAATGATTCAATGTCACTATCATTATGTAATTCTATCCATATACCACCAAGAATACTTTCAAAATTCTTTTTGCTAGGAAACTCAAACTGACTTTCCCTATCAGAATACTCTTCTATATCTTCAACCATTCTATGAATATTTACGCAAAAAAAAGAGTCAACAGCTATTTGCTTAGCTATTAACTCCATTTCATAAAAATATCTACAATCTGGAATAAGTATATACAACTGATTTACATCAGTATTTTTCACAATATAATTAATACACTCAATAGATTCTCTTATAAAAATAAAAGGGTCAACCCGCTTTCTCTCACTAGAGAATTTAAGCAGGTCAACCCTTTTATGTGGATGTATTTTATAAAAATCAAATCTACCCTCTTTATGAGAATCCATATAAGATAATATAACAGGTGTTGCCAATGATACTACATCATAATAAGCACCTATCTTAGTAATTTCTTCTACAAAAAGATTTGCTACAAAATCTTTTCCAGAAGAATTCTTTGTAGCAGTTAAAAATATTAAATTAAGTTTACACATATATATACTCCAAGAAATGTATTTACTTTGTTTTTAATTTATTTAAAAAAATATTTGACTTTTACACAGTATTATGTATAATTACACGCGTGACAAACATAATATATTATAAACAAATAAATAAAATAAATAAAGGAATTCCAAAATGACTGAATACAATAAAGAAGAAGTAATCAAAGACATCCAATTACTTGGAAATGTAGTACAACAACATGACCAATCTATTTTTCAAATGATTGCATCACTTAACGCAATGCAAACAATTTTAATAGAAAGTGAAATATGCAAAGAAGAAGATTTAATTAATAAAACTCAAGAAGAAGCTAAAAAACTTCAAGAGAAAATAATGGATATGGTTAATAAAGAAAAAGAAAAAGAAAAAGAAGAAAAACCAATAGTAGAAGAAGAAAAAAAAGCAGCTTAATTAACTAATAAAAAAAAGACTCAACCAAGAAAACTGGCTGAGTCTTTTTCCATTACTACATTTGCATATTATCAGTATCATACACATCCGATTCAAAATCTTGCATATCTTCAACACCTTCGGTATTTTCAGTAATAGCAATATCTAATGTGTCTGGAATGAATCCATGCTCCATTTGTTTCTTCACATCTCTTATTTCACGTAATAAATATCCATAGAAAGTATGTTCTTCAATTTTCTTTCGATGATTACTATCAACACCGTCCATAGACCTACCACTATTAAACATAGCAATATATCTAGTAACACTTCTAAGATATTTCTTTTCCTTAACCCAGTGCAGCATTAATTCAAACTCCATTAATGATTTTCTAGGTAATTTAATTATTTTCAAAAAATAGTTTCTAGTATCCATATCTATCTTTTTACTAATATTTTGTAACTTAAATGGTTCAAATCCATTAGAACCACCCTCTACGTGTTTGATCCCCCTTACCACGAAGTCTTGTATCAAACGTGTATAAGCATAAACTATATAATGACAAGTTTCAGAAGAAATCTTAATAGCTTTGCCTTTATAATTAATAACTTTATCATTATCACATTCATCTTTGTAAATTTCTAATAAAGTATTAATAGCCCACAATTGTATAGTCGCAGGACCAACTTCAGTCTTGGCAATAATACTATTCTTAAAATAATCTAAATAACTAGAATCATTATCCATTGGATTATAAGAAAAAGGAGTATCATGTAATACATATCTTTTTCCTTCTAAATCTAAATCTTCATTAGCACTAAATTCTCCTATACGATAATCATTATGCCACTTAATCTCTTCTTGAAGAATATTATCTAATCCACCACAAGAACTATTATCTTTCTTAATGGTTCTAATATTTTCTATCATTTCTTGAGTTTCATAATCATCAACCACAAACACTGGCATTAAATCACCCGATATGTTCAATACAATTCATTACATTGTATTAGCAGCATTACCTGCATCTATATATTTCTATATATGACCAGACTATATCTTCATCCAATAATTTACTATTGGATGTTCCCCATTTCCACTTATTTAAGTGTACTCCGATGTCTCGGATAGTCGTTGAACCTTACTCATTTAAAAGAGTCTTGGCTGCTGATTGCCCAATTATAATTATTCTTAAACATTCACGTTCACCTTTTCAAGTCACGTTGTAGTTAATTATACTTAAGGGGTTTCCAGCAATTAAAGGAATTATCACTTAATCATTACTGATTAAGGGGACATTTTTCATTTAAAAAATCTAAAATATTATTCTTTAAATTCAAAGAGAAACATTCAGTTTTTCCTTTGAATTTAAAATCATTAATATAATATAAATCAAACTTATTAAGAACTAATTGTTCTAAACTATAACAATCATATAAATTACTACAATATTCATAAATAACATTTATTTGATATTTACCATATCCTCTAAATCTTTCTTTAATTGATAAAGTTGTTATACCAATTTTTAAAAATGATTCAGAATCATTAATAAATTCTAATAAATATAAAATACAATTCTTATTTTTCATTTTATCAACAGTAGTTGAATTAATGAAAATATTTGATTTATTACATATAGGACAACCCTGTTTCTGTCCAATATGCATATCTGGTCTTTGAAAAAAAGAACCATGATGTTTACATACTATTTCAACTTTAGTTTTATTATTTAAATAATCAACTAAAGAATAATCATATCTATCACCATGTATTAATTTACTTTTTTTAACAAAACCATTTTTATTTAATGATAATTTATTACCTAAATTAGAATATTGACACTTTCTACAACCATGTCCACTCAAATGATGAGAAGGAGTTTGTAAAAAAGAACCATGTTCATTACAAAAAATATTAATTTTAGTTACGGAATTAACATAATCAATATTAGAATAATCATATTTATCATTATGAATAATTTTAGATCTTTCAATAAAAATCTTATTTGTCATTTTCTTAGGCATTACCATCTCTCTTATTAAGGGAAATAATTATACCATATTATTTAACAATAAGACATTTTATCCACGTCACTCTGCTGAACTAAAGCATCTTCTGGATTTATAAAGAATATTTCTCTATTAAATCGAACTACTAAGTAATCACTTAACTTGATATTATGATTACATAACAATTGCATTTCAAAAGTTTCACGATTAATTATTTTAAAAGATTGAACCTGACTGATCCATATAACAGGATTTCTAATACATAAAGCATTAAAATAACCATTCTTTTCAAAAAACCCACCAGTCTTCTGAGCAAGCTTATCATAAGCATGATCATCTAATATTACTGCAGTACCTTGAGGAATAATAGAATCAGTCATCTGCTTCATACCTATACCTAAAACTTGAGGCTTCATAAAGATATCTATCAGTTTAGTATGAGAAGATATAAAATCCTTCTTCTTATAAATCATACCATGAACAATATCTAAGTACTTAGGTACTAATTTCTGACCAGCATTCTTAGTAAGATCACCACTTTTAATATCTACTAAGAAAGGCAAGTCTCTATCACCATACGTCTTATCTTCTTTAATGGTAATACAAATTTCAACAATTCTAGATGCATAATCAAAAATCATTGGATAACTCATACGTCCATCAGGTAAGACACTAGTTAAAGTATTAATCAATTTAGCAGAAGGCATACGAACAAGACCAAAGTCTTTATTCAATTTTCTTAAATCTAAATACCATCCAAGATTCCATTCTTCATCAAGCATTTTACTATCATAAGGTAATAGCGGTTGCATATCATTTTGACAATCAGATAATTCAAACATCTTCACCTTATCAGAACCATAACCATAAAGTAAATGGTCATGTGTTAAAATAGGTAAGTCATCAGGTGCTGCATAAAATCCTTTATGATCATCCAATATCTTTTGCAATTCAATAACAATTGCTTTCATATCTGGATCAATACCTAAATCCCATATCTTTTTAAATACTTCTTCGTATCCACCATTACGTAAATAACGACCAGATTCAGCCATAAACTTTTGAGGCTTAACATTGTTATACATATAAGATAATTCATTAACTCTTATTTGTACAATACCAAACCAAACAAGCTTCTTAACAACTTCATCACCATTCTTTTGAATCCATAAGCATTTACCAATCTTAGCAGCTTCCTTATTAATCTGATCTTCATTCATGCTGTGTAAAACAGGAGTATCACTAATACCCATATAAGAAGATAGACCTGCTCTTGCTAAAAATATAGTATTAGATTTACCTTTAACACTATTCATACCAACAACTAGATCAATATCAAATCCAATAACAGAACCATCTTCTTCTAGGATAGGTAACCCTTGACTATCTAAAACCAAAACCTTACCTAAATCAGGTTTTGGTTTAGTCATACCTTTTATACCTGTAGTAGACAAAGCCTTACTAGACCCTATCTGCTTACTGCATCTAGCCACAATTTTACAACTATTACCATATCCAGTATATTCAATAGAAATAATCTTAACTGTGTTAAAACCATACAAAGCAATTATTTCATCTTCTTCATTAGTACCAAGGATAAATTTACCCTTACTATTAATAACATCCTCACCTTCCTTAATAAGAATAGTTTCAAAACGCTCTCTAATTACCTCATCTTTATAAATAACATTACTAGAAAACGTTTCTGATGCTTCAATTTCACCACAAAGAAGTCTACCAGTACTATCATTCATATCATCAAAAATAATAAATGCATTCTTAATAGTTTTATCAACAGATGAAAGAGACTCATTCATATCTTCATAAAATAAACATGCATCATTATCACTAAAGTTATAACAATCAGAAATGACATGAGTCTTAAGTCTAGAAGGTAAATTAGATTTCCTTCCATAAATAGATCTAATAACAGGGAAAGATTCGTTCTCATATTGTTTCATTGCACTAGTATAACCAGCACATCTATAAAACATTTTATCATGAGGATAAACAACAAACTTACCATTCTCTGCTGCCATAGATTCTGAGGCAGGTTGAATAGGTAAATCCCTAAAGATAGCAGTAAGTAATTTATTAGACATACTCACTTTACGATCATCATTAGATAAGAATTCACCTATAGGATCTTTCATAACTAAATCAATGAACTCATTACCATCTTTATCCTTTCCAGCAACAGATGTCCATGGAGATATTATAGAAATATAATTAGCACTTTTCTTTTTAGCATTAACAGAAGAATAACTATTGTATTCTCCACAATTAGCCAAAGACATAATATCAGAACGTAATAAACCTGCATAAATCGTAGCTCTACCATCATATTGCATAAGTCTATGTAAAATGATTAAGTAAAGCATTTGATTTTGGTTAATTATATATCCCGAATTCTTTGAATAATTAAAACGCTTACCAGTATGAGTAGACACTTCTAAAACAAAATTAGGAAAAATATTCTTTCTTTCTGAAGGCATAAAAATACGAGAAGGAATTTTAATATACTTCTTTCCATTTTCAGCATTCTCAAAATATAAATCAAAAGTATCAGTATTAGAACTATAAGAACCTTGTACAATATGAGAATATCCAGCAGGTATCAACGACTGGATGTTCTCAATAAAAATATCTTTTTCAAAATCTGGAACATTAATAGGATAATCTTCAATCTTATCCTTCTTAGTAGAAACTACACCTTTCTGAGCCATATAATAAACCCCTCAACAAATTTTAATAAAACCACAACACATATAATAATCAAATTCAGGCTTACTCATTTCACCACATGAAGGACACTTAATATATCCCTCACTCATAAGTTTTTCTTTTCTTTCTATTAGAACATCCTCCATTCTTTGAGCTAAGAATTGAATATTATCAAGATAATTATCAATACGAATATCATTAACATCAAGTAATAAATCACGAATTGAATCTATATAATTACAGAGATAAACTTTGTTATTACACGACTCATTCATGTTCTTTCCAAGTATCGTATCCACAGTTGTTTGTTTTTATTCTACTCACGAGTATATCAGTAAACTCTCTTCAATCTTTTCCATACTCTTAACATATAAATTCTGTTTAAATTGAGAAAATATTATTGATTTTAATATTGATTCTTCAGAATTTTTATTCAAAGACTTATCATTAGGAATAATAAGTTCAATATTAATTGTTTCATTATTGTCTGCAAACTCAGACAATAATGAAGTTAATCCTTTCAAAAAGGAATTTGAATTAATAACTAAATCATCATTTAAACAAGATATAAATAAAACTTTATTATTATAATAAAATATACTACCTGGATTCATAATCTTCTTAATTAATAAAGGAGTATATCGATTATTAAATTCAGACATATGAACATCATCATGTTCTATCCATACAACTTTTAAAATCTTAGAAAAGTATTCATGATTGTTAAACCAATCAAGAGTTGTTCCTGTTAAATAAATCTTCATATTAAATCATCCTTATATTATGTTATATTAAATTCCTCTATTATGATTTATTAAAACTTACCAATTTTAGAAAAATATTTCTATTAGGGTATAATAATCAATACCCATTTAAATTATAATGTTAAACAACTTTAAAACTTAATTATTAATAATGCAATTCAATTCTCTTCTCTATCTGTCTAGTCAATAATGGAATAGATATAATTGATGACATAAATGATATTGATCTAACCCAAGTTAACAAGAATATAGTTAAAAATGGTTTTGTTAAATCAACTAAAACAAAACCATCCTCAGTATAAGTAACACGATTTAATATGGTCATTAAAAAACCATAAGAAAATACAATCATTATCAATGTTAATGGATAAGTAATAGCACAAAATATAAACATGGATATTAATGCAATATCTATAATTGCTTTAAACCATCTTCTTTCTGTAATTAAATTACCTATACCACTTTGATATATGTCAACAAATGTGTTTTTAATTCTGTTATATAAATTCTTAAAAATACGAACAATCGCGGACATATTTCTTAGCTCCTGTCTTAAGCATCTTGGAACTCAGTATTAATGCCTCACGAATCAAGAATATCTGATGAAAACATTCTTTCTTACTTAATCCATTATTAATAGATATCTCATTTAAAGATAAATCTCTTGAAATACCATCCATAATAGAAGACTGTAATTGACTAATCATATCTAAACTATTAGCAACTAAACATTCATCTTCTAAAATACAATCTTCGATATTATATGCTTCCATAATAAGCCTCTCACGTCAGGTCTAACCTAGTAAATAAATGTTTATGATTACGGATCATGAGTCCGTAACATAAACATAATATTACTTAAGCAGTACTACTAACAAATGAATTATTAATAATATTCCAAACAGTAATAAAGATAGCAATATAAATAGTAATAGAAACTAAAAACATAATTGCACTAAAACCAGCAGCAGGTGAGAATATAGTTAAAGCAAGGATACCTACCACAATCCAAAGAGCACTTTTGTATTCACCCATCTTATCAGAAGCCCAATTCCAAGCACCAAGAATCATCTCAGAAGCCCAAGAAGTAGCACGATTAAACATATTTTTAACACTACCAAAAAATCCTTTTGATTCTGTCTTCTTAACAGAATTATCTGAAAACTCAGCATTAATTACTTCACTCATTTTATATCTCCAAAATAAATTTCTCTATCAATCCAAGAACCGCCACCACTAAATGCTAGTTGAAAGCGAGTTTTACGAATTGCTCTTATGTGCATAAGCACTTTTTTCCATGCCGTTTTTATTGATGCAAATATAAGCACAAAAGACAACATGAAAACTTGTATATATTCAGCAACTTCAGCTACACTCCATAACATCCGGATATCACGGGTCCAGCTATTCCAAAAATTCTTAAGAAAACACCAAGCATGCTTAGGCATATTCCAAATTTTACGAAAGAAGTTGGCAATATGTGCAATAATATTCTTAAGCAATTGCTTTATTTTTGCCATAACTATTCCATCCCTCTTTAAAGTCTTCAACAACACCAGACACATCTGAATGAACAGCAGTACTAAATCTATTAGCTACAGATTTAACAGTCCATGTTCCTTCAAATAAATGCCATTTACGAACACCATCAACAGTGCCATACTTTTGATAACCAAGAATATTCTTAGATATCCACAAAACTAAACTAATACATAAACCGGTTACTACCATACTCATAGCACCACTATACGTGGCAGCAAGCATAACCGGTAAACCTAAAGTGACAATAGTGTCAACCAACCAATCATAACCCAAAACCTTTTGAAGAAAAGATTTTGAGAATTTAGCAGCAATAGCAACTAAGCCAATGCTGGTCAAAATGCCCATTAAAATCATAACATATCTCCTCTACAAAGATATTAAGGTAATTAAAATATAATTTATATCCCTATCATTAAGAATATAAAGTATATCCCCCTCTGCAACAGCAAAGGGAAAATATAAACAACAAATTTATAACTATGGAGCAGTAGCTTCCTCAAGCTCCTTAAGCTCTTCTTCAGTCATACCATCTAAATCATCAGATGCTAAATCATTACGAACAGAATTAACTGTAGATGATGGTGGTACATAAACACCAGCATCTATCAAAGCTTTTCTCATAATTAAAATCTTATCAACATCAGCAGGATTAACATTAAAGCCCAACATCATTTCCTTTGTAATTTCAGATTGAGCATACTTATTGGTACTATCAGGAGTCAATGTCATATAAACAACTTCATTAACTTCACCAATTTCATCAGGACTATCAGTATCAATAATCTGAGATCCACTAGTAGTGAATTCAGCATCATCCATATTATCCATACCACCATCTTCATCATGATTACTAGTATCACTATTAGTATCATCAACATCAAATGGTGCATCATCACTATCACCATATAGATTATCAATATTCTCAATTTCACCTATATCTTGACTTTGAGAAACTGATTTAACACCAGTAGATTCTATAACTTTAAATCCAATAACATTAACCCGAAACATAACAGAACCATTTCGTTTTTCATGAATACGTAATGAGCCATTAAATACAATTTCATTAATAACATTTTCAGTTAATTTATCATAAAATAAATTCACTTTAGATGATTCACCTTGACTATCATAGTTATCATATAAGGTAAAACCAAGTAAACTAGAAGAACAACCTGGCATACTATTACGATATGAAGTACCAACAAAATAGTAACGATTAGCACCATTCTCAGTCTTTCCAAGACCATGTTCTTTTAGACCAGCTTTAGTATAAAAATCTGGTAAAGATGCATTAGGATTATGGGCAATATACCCAGAAATACTATTCATAACAGGATGAGAAGCCAAAGTCGGATACTTACCTTTATTATTCTCACGAACTTGTTCATAATCAAGTTCTGAATGTTGCAATTTAAAAGTATGATCAAAAGTTAATGCATTAATAAATCCATCAGCATTAACAAGTAGAACATCACTTTCAACAAGCTTCTTTTCATTTAATAGAACAGCAGCAGATTTTCTTCCATCTTCAGCTTGATTCCAATTACCAGATGGAACATTAATCTTTATATGTCTACCATGAATAAAGGCAGAATTATGAAGACTAGTTTTAATCTTTATAGGATTACCATCCTTATCTACAACATTATTACCATTTTTATCAACTTTATTTTTCATTCTAGT
>Ga0164313_10000889_pt1 | contig 25380 bp, 22 predicted proteins | sample GuaBasSedimGuay4_FD_113735 | JGI IMG/M metagenome (GOLD analysis project Ga0164313, IMG submission 113735) | Subseafloor sediment microbial communities from Guaymas Basin, Gulf of California, Mexico - Guay4, Core 4569-4, 0-3 cm | ecosystem: Environmental > Aquatic > Marine > Hydrothermal vents... | reverse complement strand
TGAGTCGATGGGCGGGAGGGTGGTCAGAAAACGAGCTGCACCATCGCGCGAATGCGGTAGTCGACCTGGTCGGGCGCCTTTGCGATCGACATCGCAACACCGTCGATGACGGCTTCGGGGTCGGCGGCAAACTGCCTCTCGAGACGCGAGACATCGACCGCTACCTTGTTGCGCCATCCCGGCAGGTAATAGCTTACGGCCGCGGAGGTCTCGGAGATCGTCGCCTCGAGCGCGGGCGCCCAATCCTCGCCGTCCCATACCTCGGGAATGCCGAGACCGGAGTCGACGGCCTTTCGATAGGTGGGGTCTTTGAGACGGTTGATCTCGGCGTGGCGGGCACGCACCTCGAGCGTACGTGGCACCACGTACCAGCCCACAGCTACCCTCCACCCCGCACGCTCGAAGTCGTCGTCGAAGACGTCGAAGTCGTAGGCCTCGGTGCCCCACTCCATGTCGAACGACCACCCGCGGTAGCGGGCGATGGCGGCCACGTTGTAGCCGCTCTCGTCGAAGGCGTAAGGTTGGTCCCCAGCGTTCGAGTAGAAGGAGCCGATCAAACCAAGCTTGAAACGAGCCGTGTCTTCCATATCACCCACCACCCTCCAGTCCACGAAACCCCAAGGGTGATACCCGACCCGCGCCGCCACCAGGTGATTGTCGCCGCCGTTTGAAAGGCTGCTGGTGCTCCGTCCCTGCCACAGACCAACCTGGTACTCGAAGGTGGGTTTCGAGTCGGAGCCGCGCCGTCCCTGCAGCTGCACCCCCTGCGACCGGTAGAGGGTCATGCCGCCGGTAGCGAAGCCGGTGTCCGCGTACCAGCTGAGACCGAAGCGGCGCGTACCGCCGCCCGGGTAACGGGGCCCGGGTTCGGTAGCCGGGCCGAGGTCGATATCGGTCTCACCGTACATCAACGACCGCTCCACCATGCCGAGGGCGGAGCCCGAGTTCATGAACTCGAGGCCGTAGCTGATCTTGTTACGCCCCGCGCCCAACCGCAGCATGTCCGAGAACCTGTACTCGACCCACAGGTCGTTGGCCTTGAGTCCCTGGCTCGGCTCGAGCTGCACGTGGATGAAATAGGTGAAGCGTGGGCTACCGGTGTGGCCGGTGAAATAAAGCCGAGCTCGGCGGACGAAGAAGTTGGAGTAGTCCTCCTGGTTGAACCGAATCGCCGGATCGTAGTCGACGTAGGTGTAGCGAATCTGGAGCAGACCGTTGATCCGCAACGAGAAGGCGTCACCAGTCGACCCAAGCCGAAAACCCTGGTCGAAAAACACCCGCAGGGAGGAACCGTTCTCGTCGTCCCCCTCGCCAGCCGACAAGGGCGCCGCCAACAGCACGAGAAGCACGACAGCCCACGTCTGAAAGACCCTCACCGACACACCCCCATCTGACGTAGACTCAGTATACAAGGACGTTGTGGGAGTCTTCACAATGTGGAGTTACGATCCACACTCAACCTTCCCCATTTTCAATTCTCGGCCTCAGATTCACGACAACCGCTCGGCGTCTTCACTCAGGGGGGATCTTCATGTCGTGAATATGAGGCCGAGAATTGAATCCGGCGAAAGGATCAATCAACCGCTATTTCGAGAGTCTTGATCTTCTCCCAGAGTGTCTTGCGGCTGATGCCGAGGAGCTCGGCCGCGTCGGCCCGTCGTCCCTGGGTGACGGCGAGGGCCGCCTGGATCGCCTCGACCTCGGCTCGCACCACCGCCGTCTGCATGGAAACGACCTGGGAAGGATCACCGATAATCGTCTCCGGTGAGCCCCCGCGGATATTCGGCGGCAACTCGTCGACCGTTACCAGCTGCCCCCGGCAGAAGAGGACCGCCCGCTCGACCACATTTCGCAGCTCTCGGACATTCCCCGGCCATGCGTGCATCTCGAGGAGGTCGATCGCATCATCGGAAAAACCCTCGATCTCGCGCCGGCGGTCGGATGCGAACTCCTGCAGGAATGCATGCGCCAACAACGGAATGTCCTCACGACGCTCGCGGAGCGGCGGAAGGTCGATGGCGACCGTATTGACCCGAAAGAAGAGATCCTCGCGGAACCGTCCCTGGCGGATCTCCTCCTCGAGCGTCCGCACCGATGCCGAGACGATCCGGACGTCGACATCGACAGGACGATTCGAGCCGAGACGTTCGATCTGGCGCTCCTGCAGGACTCGAAGGAGCTTGACCTGAAACGACAGTGGGAGCTCGCCGATCTCATCGAGGAAGAGGGTGCCTCCGCTCGCCGCTTCGAATCGCCCGATTCGCCGTTCACTGGCGCCGGTGAAGGCCCCCTTCTCGAATCCGAAGAGCTCGGATTCGATGAGCGATTCGGGCAGCGAAGCACAGCTGACCCGGAGATACGGCTTGGCGCGGCGCGGTGAGTTGAAGTGGATGGCGGATGCCACCATCTCCTTGCCGGTGCCGCTCTCACCGTGAACGATGACCGAGGCTTCAGAGTCGGCCACGAGCCGAATCAACTCGAAAACCTCCTGCATGGGCTTGGACTTACCGATGATGTTTGAGAACGAGTGGCGTTGCTCCAACTGCGCCTGCAGGCGGACATTCTGCTCTCGCAGGATGCGCACCGAGCACACGTTGCTCAAGCGAACTTCCAGCTGGGCCATCGAGAATGGTTTGGCGATGAAATCGGTGGCACCCTCGCGCATCGCCTCCACCGCGCGATCGACCGTACCGTGGGCGGTGATGATAACTACTGTTGTGTCCGGGCTCAGCGCCTTGATCCGTTTGAGGAGCTCGAGACCGCCGAGACGCGGCATCACGAGATCGGTGACCACGAGATCGTGCTGATGCTGCTCGAAGAGGGCGGCGGCCTTGACGCCGTCCTCGGCCACATCCACCACCCACCCCTCCTTGCGCAGGGCGTCGGCCATGGTGATTCGCAGCAACGGCTCATCCTCGACGATCAGCAATCGGTGTCCGCAGATCTTCATCACGATTTTTCCCCGTTCCAGTCCCCAGCCATGGCGATTATGATGACACGAAACGTGGTCCCCCGCCCGACCGAAGACTCGACCTCGATCGTGCCGCCGTGAGCGGCGACGATGCTTCCGCTCACCGCCAACCCGAGACCCGTGCCTTCTCCGACCTCACGGGTCGTGAAAAACGGGTCGAAAATACGGTCCCGAATATCGGCCGAGATGCCGTGGCCGGTGTCGCGAACCTCGGCGATCACCTTGCCACCGCGTACGCGGGTCCTCAGATAGAGCGTTCCACCCCCTTTCATGGCGTCAAGGGCGTTGAGCACCAGGTTGAGGAACAGCTGCTCCATCTGGAAGTGGTCAGCCTCGACAACCGCCAGTTTGGGGTCGAGGTCCATCTCAACCTCGACCCCGGCGGCGCGCAGCTGGTAGGCCACGAGCTCAACCACGTGTTGCAGGTTGTGGTTGACCGATGTCGGTTCGAGCTTGATCTCGCGCGGTCGGGCGAAGTTGAGGAGATTGGCGACCGTCCGTTCGATGCGTTTGAGACCGTCGGCGATGAGCTGCAGATAACGGTCGCGCATTTCCTCGTCGTCCGGGTTATTTCGCATGTTCTCGATGCTCGCCAGGACCCCGGAAAGAGGGTTGTTGACCTCGTGCGCGACCCCGGCGGCGAGGGTTCCCACCGCTGCCATCTTCTCGGTGTGAGCGAGCTGGGCACGCTGCAGCTCCTCGCGCTCCCTGGAAGCTTCGAGCTCGTTCATCATCCGGTTGAAGACCTCGCCGAGCTCGGCCACCTCGTCGCCACGGCGGCTCGGCGCGCGAACCGAGAGATCGCCCCGGCCGGCCCGCTTCATGGTCTCGTTGAGGTTGAGGATCGGACGAATCAGGGTCTCCACGTAGAGCGCCGTCATGATCGAGTTCCCGAGCATCAACACGAGGGCCACCAGCGCCACCCGCCCCGCGACGTCGCGCACCTCCCGTTCGATCGGTCCGAGGGAGAAGCCGACCGCAAGCGTCCCCACCAACCGACCGTCTTCGGCCAGGGTCGTACGAATCTCGAGAAGGTCCTCACCATCGTCGCCCCGCCGCTCGTCGGTCAGCGGATCATCGCCGATGCTCTCGCCGGCAAGGGCGCGTGCGAAGGGCCGGCCCATCATTTCGGGCCGGCTCGAGTGGGTGACGGTGCCGGCCGCGTCGGTCACGACGACGTAGCTCATAACGTCCAGGTTGCGCGCCATGACCTCGGCCACGTAGCGTTCGACGAGCCCGGCCTCACCGACCTCGGGTCCGTTCTCTATGTAGGTGATCGGAATGGCCATGGCCTCGACGAGGCTGCGGCCGCGGCTGACGATGGCGTCGAGGTAGGTGCCGCGCTGGTAAATCGCCCCGAGAACTGCAACCAGAGTCATGGTCACGACAATCAGGGTGTTGGAGTAGAGAAAGAAACGGATTCGCAGACCGAGCTTGATCATCAGAGAAACCGCCCCTGCGCGCTACCCGTGCGCATTTCCGGCTATCCTCGCCACAAGCTCCCGATCATCGGCGGTCCCCACCAGCTCACGGACCACGGGCCAACCCCGATCGCGTGCCCGTGCGGCGGCCTCCGGCCCCATGCACCACGCAACAAAATTGTCGTTCCAGCCAGATCCCCCACGCTCCTCGTCGAGCCAGTCGACCTCCGGCGCGGTGCAGGTCACACAACCGGTCAGCGGCAGCGCTCCCATTACGACGCGCGCCGCCGGAGTGACCGGCAGGGGCAAGAGAACGATCTCCGCACCGGCAGCCTCGAGGGTGGCCGCCAGTTCCTTTCGGGAGTTCGGTACCACCAGCCGCTGCCCGGCCAACGGCAGCCGCGCGACCCAATCCAGGGTTTCGGCATGGCCGACCGTCGGGCCGATGGCAAACAGGGCCGGCGGCCCCAATCCTTCCTTCTCGACAGCAGCGGGAAGACCGGCGAGCGTGGCAACCACATGCCGCTGCGCCGAGGTCGTTCCCTGTTCCACCATGACCGCCGGCGTCTCCGGATCCATACCCCCGCCAATGAGGTTGTCCACAACCTGCGGCAAGGAGCTGACCCCCATGTACCCGATCAGGGTGGCGTTCGGGTCCTTCGCGAGCACATCCCACCGCACCTGAGGTCCGTCACTCTTGATCGCCTCGTGAGCGGTGAGAAGGGTCAATCGCACGGCCTCCCGCCGATGGGTGACCGGGACGCCGACCCAGGCCATCGCCGCCACTCCCGAGGTGACCCCGGGAACCACTTCGAACGGAATTCCCTCCGCCGCGAGCACTTCGGCCTCCTCACCGCCGCGGCCGAAGATAAAGGGGTCGCCACCCTTGAGGCGCACCACCCGCTTGCCGGCACGGGCCAGGCGGACCAGGAGAGCGTTGATCTCTTCCTGGGGCACCGGGTGGCTGCCGGCTGTCTTTCCGACCGGGTGGAGATCCACTTCGGGCGGCAGATCACAGGGCAGTGCGGGCGCCGCGAGCCGGTCATAGACCACCGCATCCGCCTCGAGGAGGCGTTGCCGACCGCGTAACGTGAGCAGACCGGGACAACCCGGACCGGCGCCGACCAACGACACCAGCGCGCCTTCAAGCCCGTCACCTCCCGCCGGAACTTCCTCGACCTCCAACCCCTCGGACGCGCGATGATCGACCGGCGCTCCGAGCCAATCCTGCTCTTCCGCGGCCGTCGGTACCCGTGCGGTGAGTCGATCGGGATCCACGGTGGAATCGAAGAACCGGTCGTAGAGCGCCACCTCGCGAGCGCGCGGCGCGCCCAGCCCCCGTACGGCGCCGCGGTAGCGCGCGGCGGCCGACAACCACTCCCCCCACTCCGCACCGAAGCGTCGTTCGAGGAGCTGGCGCAGACGACGCACAACAAACGGTGCCTCGCCGGCCGACCCGATGGCGATCTGGAGGGGACCACGCCGAACCCGCGCCGGTAGGTGGAAAGAGCACAGCTCGGGGTCGTCGGCAACGTTTGACCACACGCTGGCCTCCTCGGCGTCGCGAAACACCGTCGCGTTGGTCTCCCGGTCGTCGGTGGCTGCGAAAACGAGAGCCCAACCGTCGTTGGCATCCCCACGGTAAGGACGTCTTTCGAGATCAATTTCCCCTCGATCAGCCATCTCGGTCAGTGGCTCCACGACCTCGGGCGCCACGACCGTGACCCGCGCCCCCTCCTCGACCAGACCTTGCACCTTGCGCAAGGCAACGCCACCCCCTCCCACAACCAGACAGCGACGGTCCTTGACCTCAAGAGTGACGGGATACAAAGGCCCTCCAAATGCCACGCACCGATGTAACGCGCGCGTAACATGGAGTGTACCACCGAGAGACGAGGGAGCAAGGGATCAGGGGAGCTGAGGAGCAGCTGAAACGGGCACTTCCTCCGAATGGGGGAACACGAATTAGGAGTTAGGAATTAGGAATTCCATCCCATCCTCCCAGTGAGATTCGAATGTCGAGGGTGGGTGAGCGGCATTCCTAATTCCTAATTCCTCATTCCTAATTCCGCGATCAGCCCTCTGGACTGAGCGCGCGGACCCGCCAGCTGACGCCACCGCCGAGGTAGCGGGCCCGGGTGCCCCTTTGAGCCAGCCACCGCACGACTTCAGCCGAGCGAGTTCCGTGGGCGCAGGCGACAACGAGTGGACCTTCCGGGATCTCCCCGGCACGGTCACGGACTTCGCTGACCTCGATCTCGATCAACCGGCCGGCGTTTAGGGGGCGTTCCTCGCGCTCCTCCGGCACTCGAACGTCGAGCACCATGGTTGTCTCGAGATCGGTCAGTGGCGACATCATGTCGATGCCCTCGGTTTGATTCTCGGCAGCAAATGCCAGCACCGCCAGGGGCTCGATGGCCGGAGCGTAAGGCGGCGCGTAGGGGTGTTCGATCCGCGTGAACTCATCGATGGTGGCGCCACGGAGGACGAGCTGGGAGGCGACGTCGATCCTCTTGGCAACCTCCCCCTCTTCTCCGACACCCTGGACGCCGAGGACGCGGCGGGTCGAAGGGTCATAGACCATGGTGAGGAGGATGAGCTGTGCTTCTGGCCAGTAGTGGGCTCGGTCCTCGGTGCTGATCCAGGCACTGCGCACGCCGAGGCCATCGCCCGCGAGACGTGCCGCGGTGCATCCGACTGCCGCCACGTTGAGGTCGAAGACCTTGACCGCGGTCGCGCCCGCAACCGGCCCGAAGGCATCGTCGCGGCCGGCGAGAATGTTCGCCAAGACTCGGCCCTGGCGGTTGGCCAACGAGCCGAGCGGCAGATACCCCGGCCCTCCGGTCACCACATGGCGAACCTCCACGCAGTCGCCCGCCGCCCACACATGCGGCACCGAGGTGGCGAGGCGTTCATCGACGCGGATCGCGCGGGTCGGACCGAGGGCCGCACCGGCGGCGGTTGCGAGATCGACCTGCGGCAGCACGCCGACGGCTGCCACAACGGCGTCCGCGCGAACTCGTTCCGATCCGACAGCGACCGACACGCCCTCATCGTCGGCAGATATCTCAGCCACAGCCGAACCGGTCAGCACCCGCACGCCGTTTTTCTCCATGTGCTTGCGCACGACCGCGCCGAGCTCGGGGTCGAGGATCTCGGGCAGTGGGGTGGGCGCGGCCTCGATCAGGGTCACCTCGGCACCCCACAGGCTGCGAAAGGCCTCGGCCAGCTCGCAACCGACGAGACCGGCGCCGACCACCGCTACGTGGTCGATCTCGCCGTGCATGAGGCCGATCTTCAGGGGCTTCACGTCGTCCCACACGTGGAAGGTGTGGATCCGCGGGTCATCCGGGAGATCGGGGAGCCGGCGAGGCGACGCTCCGGTCGCAATCACCAGCTCGTCCCACTCGAGCTCGCGCTCCCCCTCGGGACCCTCGATGTGAAGAGTCCCCGCCTGGGTATCTACCGCTGTCGCCCGCCACGGCGCCAGCACCTCGACGCCCTTGACCGCCGCGAAGTAGTCGGCGTCGCGGTCGACTCCGTAGACGGTGCGTCGCAGCGCCGCCAATTCATCGATGTCCCCGGAGAGCACGTAGGGCAGACCGCAGGCGCCGTACGAGAAGACCTCCTTGGCCTCCACCACCGTGATTGACCAATCGGGCTGCAAACGCTGCAACCGGCATGCACAGCGCAACCCGGCGGCGGAAGCACCAACGATGACAATTCGCTTCGTCTGAAATTCCATGCGTACTCCCTTTCCCGCGCGAGTCATCTATGCCGCAGCCGCAATCTGTCGCCCCCTTCGGGGGCTTTTGGGTGTTGTGAGGCCTGGTACCTGGGGCTCACGCCCCAGGCTATGTATCTGTCGCGCCTTCGGCGCTTGGTCAAATCTCCGATCCTCATTTCGCTCCCTCAAATCCCCACAGATTCTTTCTCGTGGGTTTATCCGGGCACGCCTCGTGAGGCGCTGATTACCGACGACAAACAACCAAAAAACCCCCACCCCGGCTTGACGCCAAAGGGGTGGGGGCATTCCTCATTCCTAATTCCTAATTCCTAATTCGCCTTCAGCTGTCCTCTGACCTCGAGCGCGATCTTGTACAACCCGGTGAGAATCAGGCAACCGATGGCGTAGATCGCGATGCTGATCATGAGCTCTGGAGCTGTCGGCCAGTAGTGGACGACCTTGCCGAGCGGGTTCGGCACGAAACCGGCAATCACCATGCCCAGGCCCTTGTCGATCCACAGCGAGAGGACCACCGCCACACAGCCGAAGCGCAGCCAGTTGTAATTGCCGCGGGTCTTGGGGTTGATCAGCACGATCAGCGACACGATCGCCAGGATCGACGACGTCCACATCCACGGCGCCAGAGTGTTCTCACCCTCGAGACCCATGAACAGGAACTGGAAATGATGGACGTGCTCCGGGATGTCGCTGTAGAGCGCGGTGAAGAGCTCCATGAGCACGAAGAAGACGTTGATCGTCATGGCGTAGGTGACGATCTTGGCCAGCGTGTCGATGGCCTGCTTTCCCGGATCGAATGTCGAGACCCTGCGCACGAAGAAGGCGAGCAGGATCAGGATGGCCGGGCCCGCAGCAAATGCCGACGCCAGGAATCGTGGCGCCAAAATCGCGGTCATCCAGAAGGGCCGCGCCGCGAGACCCGCGTACAGGAACGCAGTGACCGTGTGGATCGAGACCGCCCACGGGATGGAGAGCAGGATGATCGGCCTGAGCCACCTCGGCGGCGGCTCTTCGCGCCGCTCGGACGACAGCGTGAAGTGGCTGATGACGATGTTGAGCACCAGGTAGCCGCCGAGGGCGACGGTGTCCCAAAACATCATCGAGTGAAACGTCGGGTGGAGAAAAACATTGACGATGCGGTTCGGCATACCCATATCGACGAAGATGAAGAGCATGCACATGATGACCGCGGGGATGGCGAGGAATTCGCCGAGGATGGTCATCTTGCCGAATGCCTTGTAGTCGTGGAGGTAGTAGGGAAGGACCACCATAACCGCCGATGCGGCAACCCCCACCAGGAATGTGAATTGGGCGATGTAGAGGCCCCACACCACATCGCGGCTGAGGCCGGTGATGGTCAGTCCCTCGTTGAACTGCCAGAACCAGCACGCCACACCGCCGCCGATGATCACCAACAGGCCGAAGATCCAGGCCCAGTACGTCCGGGAGCCCGAGAGAGCCTTTTCAAGCATGGCCACCCCCCTCTTCAAAGACCTCCGCCGCCGGTGCGAACTCCTGCAGGGTGCGTGGGTCCTCGACGATGTAGTAGACCTCGGGTTGGGTGCCGAGACCCGGCTTGCGGCGGATGGTCATATGCTCGGCGAGCACCCGCCTGATCTTGGACCCGGGGTCGTTGAGGTCGCCGAAGACCATCTCGTCGTTGTCGCAGGCCTCCACGCAGGCGGGCAGCTCGCCGCGTCTCAACCGCTCGTCGCAGAAGGTGCACTTCTCGACCACCCCGCGCATTCGCGTCGGATAGGTATTGTCGATCTCGGCCAGGTTCGGCGCCTTTCTGGGATCTTTCCAATTGAAGCTGCGCGAACCGTACGGACAGGCAACGACGCAGTAACGACAGCCAATGCAGCGGTGCCAGTCCATCATCACCACACCGTCCGACGCCCTTTTCCATGTCGCCTCGGTCGGGCACACCCGGGTGCACGGCGGGTTGTCGCAGTGATTACACAGGAGAAGCGTCGGTTTTCCCTTGAGATCCTCGCGGATGTAATGAAACTCCTGCGAGTGGAATGCGGTCTCGAAGTCCTCGCTCCAGATCCACTTGACCTCATTCTTGGGGTCGTCCGAGAAGTCGGGCACGTTGTGGGCGCGGTGGCAAGCATCAGTGATCTTGTCGAGCAATTCGTCGTTTTTGGCGAATTTACGCAGATCCACAACCAGCGCCAGACGCTTTCCTTCGGTCGCGGGCGGTTCGTGTTCCTGAGATGCCCTCGTCCTTGTGGCGACGGCGGTGGATCCAGCCACGCCGACCGCTGACAGACCGGCAAACTTGAGGAATCCTCGTCTGGTGTTCTTCATCACTGCGCCTCCTCAGGAACCACATGACAGGTCCAGCAATAAGGATCGACCGCCGAATAGGTGTGACACGCATCGCAGAACTGATCCTTTTTCGAGTGACAGTCCAGACAGGTGTCGGAGAGGCTCATTGTGTAGGTTTTGCCCGACATTTCGGAGGTGTAGGTGCGGACATCGTCGCGCACCACCGTGTCCCGCCACTGGTCCAGAAGGTCCATGTGGTTCGCCCTCATGAATGCAGTCTCTTCGACGCATTCGGTCGAGCCATTAGTCGGCTGTGACAGCTCCGGCGCTGCCGGTGAAGCGGATGACAAGGCGTTGTACCACAGGGGTGACGTCGCGAGGACCACGAAGACGGCGAGGCCAACGACGATCTTGCTGGCGTCATACATCGTCCTGCTCCCCCTTCTCCGGTTGCACCGGCACGCCACGAATATCGGTGGTGCGCTCTTTCTCGCCCTCCATGATGAGAGCGTTGCCCACCAGCTCATGGATACCGCTGACGTCAACCCCGGGTGACCAGTACTCGACGAGCGGCGGCAGGGTCGCGCGGTCGATGGCGCAGATACAGGTCAGACGGTTAACGCCGTGGTGATCGCGCACCCAACGCACCGCGTTGCCTCGCGGCAGACCGCCGCGCATCCTCATCTCCATGTTCTCGTCGTTGCCGAGACCGGCGCCGCCGGCACAGCAGAAGGTGTGCTCGCGGATCGTGTTCTCAGGCATCTCGTAGAAGTGGTTGCAAACGTTCTCAATCACGTAGCGCGGCTCCTCGAGGAAGCCCATGGCGCGTGCCGGGTTGCACGAGTCGTGGAAGGTCACCCGGAACTGATCGTTGCGGCTCTTGTCGAGCTTGAGCTTGTTGTGCTTGATCAGATCCGAGGTGAACTCGCAGATGTGGGTCATCTTGGTCGAGGTGGTGTTTTCAAAGACCGTGCCGGTGATCGGAGATCTGGGAACCTCGAGGAAGTCGGCGGGACCGTTCATGGTATCCATGTACTGGTGCATGACCCGCCACATGTGGCCGCACTCCCCTCCGAGGATCCACTTCACGCCCAATCGTTTCGCCTCGTGGTAGATCTTCCAGTTGAGCTTCTTCATGTTCTCGGCCGTGTTGAAGAGGCCGAAGTTGCCGCCATCCGAAGCGTACGAGCTCAGGGTGTAGTCAAGGCCGATGTGCTCGAAGAGCATGAGGTATCCGACGAAGGTGTAGGTTCCGGGATCGGCGAAGTAGTCGGCCGAAGGGATGACGAAGAGAATCTCCGCACCCTTGCGGTTGATCGGCGGATCGAGCTTGATCCCGGTCACGTCCTCGAGCTCGTCGCACATGAACTCGACGTTGTCCTTGTAGGTGTGGGGTTGGATGCCGAGGTGGTTGCCGGTTCGCTTGCAGTTGGCAACCGGTTCCATGATCCAGTTGATGTTGAGACCGACGAGGTTCATGAGCTCGCGGGCCATCATCGTGATTTCGGCGGTATCGATGCCGTAGGGACAGTAGACACTACACCGGCGACATTCGGTGCACTGGAAGAAGTAGTAGTACCACTCCTTCAGCACCTCTTCGGTGAGCTCACGTGCGCCGGCAAGTGAGCCGAGAATCTTGCCCGTTGCGGTGAAGTCCTTGCGGTAGATGGAGCGCAGGAGCTCCGCACGCAGTACCGGCATGTTCTTGGGATCTCCCGAGCCGATGAAGAAGTGGCACTTGTCCGCACACGCGCCGCAGCGCACGCAGATGTCCATGAAGATCTCGAGCGTACGGTACTTTTTCAACAGATCCTTGAAACCGTCGTGGATGATTTGCTGCCAGTTCTCCGGCAGCTTCCAATCGGCATCCGTAGGCGACCACTCGCGCACGTTGGGCATGCCCAGATAGTCGAGGCTCTTGACCCCTCCCGGATAGGACCACGTTCCGCGCCGCGCCTCGAAATCGACGGCCGGGTTCATCCATTTCCTCGGCGGCGGAGTGAGATCGATCTGGATCAGTTCCTGGGGGCTTTTCTCCGCCATGGCTCACTCCTTCTCCAGCGCGTAACCGGACGCCTTCAACTTGTCACGGAACTCGTCCTCCCACTCGGCATAGGAGTGACCCTGAATGTCGGGGTTCCACGGGTTGATGTGGCGGCGGACACGATTGTTGTTGGCGAGGTTGCGGGTCGGGCTCAGGAACACCCCGGGCGCGTGTAGCAGCTTCGAAAACGGGAAGTAAATCAGCAGTGCGCTAACCAACGTGACGTGCACGAAGTACCACAGACCGACACCGACCGGAACCGCCGGCTGGAATGACGCCCACCCAACGATCGCCGCCTTGACCTGCACCACATCGATCTTCTCGATATGGCGCATGACGATGCCCGTGAGGGCGATCCCGAGCAGCAGGTACAGGGCGAAGTAGTCCGTCGGTAAAGAGATGTACCGAACCTTCGAATCGAAGAACCTCCGTGCCAGCAGGTAGGCCAGCCCGACAACCATCAAGAAGGTCGTGCCGTAGTAGACCGGCAACCCGATTTGGAAGAAGCCGTCGACGCTCTGCAGCATCTCGACCCATGCCGGTACCGGCTCGACAAAGAACCGGAAGTGGCGCAGAACGATGATGAACATCGCCCAGTGAAAGGCCATCGCCGCCGCCCACAGGGCCTTGTCGGCGATGTAGTTCACCTTGGATTTTTCGGGCAGGATTTCGACCCTCGTGTTTCGGAACAACGATCGGAAGGCGAGCACCTCGAGGGCCATGCGCCCGATCACGCCGGGCAATCCGCTAGGCGCCTCGAGCTCATTATTATGGATCCACGGCAGGGATTTTGCCTGGCCAGTGGTGGTAGGGATTCGGAATGGCACCGGCGATTTCGCCCAATGCACTACCCGAAAGATGATCCCTCCGAGGAACACCGCGAAGGCGACCCCCGGGAGAATTACCCCGAACACGAATCGCAGGCCGTCGCCTGTACTCGCCCCAACCGAGGCAAGCAGTACAATAGCGGCCACCGCGACAAGAGATATCAACGCTCCCATGCGTCCGATCCCTCCTTCCTCTCAGCTCTATCGGGCCGTGACACTCACCCCATCAGGGCCGAGGTGCGTGCTCCGAATTCTCGGCGCGCTTCTCGCGCCATTCCTGCATCCGTTCCAGGATGCCCAGCGACTGGTTACGGATCTCCTGCATGCGAATCGACCACATCTGCTCGCGGCAGCTCATATAGACATCAAAAGCGTGCAATCCAAGGCGTTCGATTCGGTCATCGAGTGCGTCCAGCGAACCGGAGGCATCGGCTCCCGGGCCCTTCGCGACCTCGCGCAGAAGGTCTTTGAGGTCGAACACGAATCCGACCGCAGCTGAAGGCGAAAACTCCTGCACCGCTCGCACCCGGATGACCCGGTCCAACGCCGAAGTGAGCTCGTCCGGCTCGACACCGCGAAACACGCCGTCGAGCAGCTCCGAAAGACCTTCACGAAGACTGGCGCCGACCGGGTTGGCGAATCGATCCGACTGGTTCCGCAGGAACTTTGCCGTCTCCTCCGGGTAACCTTTCATGACACCGTCGATCCAACGCTCCAGGATCTCGCCCCGATGTTTTTCAATCTCACGGTCGAGCATGTCGACCCCCTGTGCCGGGCCCGCCGGACCGCCCCCATCGCCGACGGGGGCGGTGACGGCCACAACTTGTTTACACGCAGCCAGTGGGTTTGGGCAGACCCGCGACCTTGCAGGCCCCCTTCGCCGGGCCGGACGGGAAGAGCTCGTAGATCTCCTTGAGCTGAAACCCCGTCTGCTTGCAGAGCTTGCGGATCATCGGCGCGACACCGAACTGCAGGTAGTAGTCGCGCAGATAGTTCACAACCTTCCAGTGGTCGTCGGTGAGATCGTCTACGCCCTCGGTGGATCCAAGGGCCGCGGCGACGGCCTCGTTCCAATTCTCGGGTTCCTGCATGAAACCGTCCTCGTCCACCTCGATGGAAACATCTCCTAGCTCGAATAGGGCCATCTCAGTCCTCCTTTTTCTTATTCGGGGTCTCTGCCCCGCTGATCTCGATCAGTGTCACGTTCTGTTGCCGTGCCTTCTTCTTCTGAGCCTTTTCTAATGCCTTCATGAAATCCTGGGTCGGCTGGTGGCCGAGCTCGATGGCTCGTCCGAGAAAACGCTCGGCAGCGCCGTGATTCTCCATAGCCAGGTGCCCAACCGCCGCATGGTAGTGGGCAGCGCCATTTTCCTTGTCGAGCTCTATCACCCTCTCGTTGCAACGAACCAGGTTCTCGGGATCGTTGAGATAGAGGTACGCCTGACCCATGTTGTAGTGCACGATCGGCAGGTCATCGCGCAGCTTGGCCGCCTCCTGGTTGGCCTCGAGACAGCCCTGGAACTCCCATCGCATGAGCCGCACCCCACCAAGGTTGACCCAGGCCTGGATAAGCGTCGGATCGAGCTCCAAAGCTTTCAGATAGGCCTCCTCGGCCTGCTTGACGCGGCCGGAGACGGTGTAGGCGAGACCGAGGTTGTGGTGGGCCGATGCCCGCTCCGGATGCTCCTCCACGTCCTGTTGGCAACGCTCCAGACGGTGGCGTTGGCTTTCATTCTCCATCTGCACTCTCCCTGTCCACGGCAAGCAAGGTATCGAGACACTCCTGCTCCCCGGTATCGTCTGTCTCCCCGACCGCCAACAGGCGATCGCGGACGTCGTCAATTAGCTCCGGCGCGGTCTCGTTCATGCGGCACAGCGCCTCGAGAATTCCGTGCCGGAGACCGTCGTCCCACAGATAGCCGGTCATCGGACCGACAAAAGGCGCCGCCAGTTCGGGCGCCCGCCGTCCAATTTCGCCCATCGCCGGCAGGACGTAGGCACCATTGGTCGCCGACTCGTCGTTGAGCGCCCACAGCGCCTGCCGCAGGAGCTCGCGGCCGAGATCTGGGTGAGCCGCTGCCGCCGCACCGAGCGCAACAGCTGCCTCGCTGCGGATCTCGGGATTCGCATCCCACAGCCGACCCTGGAGGAAACGGACCGCGGCAGGAGTTTCTCCAACCAACCGTTCGAGGCCCTCCGAATCACCCTGCCGCAATAGCTCCATCACCTCGTCCTTTACCCGCATAACGCAGCCGACCCATCTCGTTCCGCCGCATACTGCGCGGCGAGAGAGAGAAAGCCGTCCGCCCAACCGGGGGTCGCCCCGGCGTGAAGATGGAGATAGGAGGCAAAGACCCTGCCGTTCGTGATGCCGTCGCGGCTGTCGCCAATTCCGGTCCCGCGCTCGACCCGCAGCACCGTGTGCTCCCGGTCCGACCCGCTCACCAGACGCGAATAGTGGAATTCGTGACCGACCAGACGCGTCCCGGCGGCGAAGAACGGGTTGTCGCGATCGACCACTGCAACTTCGTAGCCGTGGCCCTGGGGGGTCGGCCGTTGCTCGACCACCAGATCGAGCACCCCGGCCATGGTGTGGGTGACGCCGTCCACGACCAGCTCGCGCGCCAAGTACATCAGACCGGCGCACTCCGCGTAAACCGGCATTCCGGCATCCACCCGCGAGCGAATGCTGGCGGTGAACTCGGTGTTGGATCCGAGCCTGGCCGCGTGCACCTCCGGGAATCCGCCGCCGATATAGAGGCCGTCGACCTCCGGGAGCTCGCTGGCGCCGGCCGGGTCGACCGGCAGGAGCTGGACACCGGCCGCCCTCAGCCGCTCGAGATTCTCGGCGTAGTAGAAGCTGAATGCCTTCCCTTCGAGGTAGCCGATGGTGACCGTAACCTGTTCGATGGGCGTATCCGCAGGCATCAGCTCGAGCTCCGGGGCCCACTGCGCCACCGCCAGCAGCCGATCGAGGTCGATGCCGTCGGCTACCGCTTCGGCCGCCCGTTGCACAGCCTCCTCGGGGTCAGGATGCTCGACGGCGGTCACCAGTCCCAGGTGTCGCCCGGGAAGGGGGTCGTCGCCCTTGATGCGGCGGATGACGCCGAGGACCGGAGTGCCGGCGATTCCCGCCACCGCCTCGCGGACGATCGTCTCGTGGCGTCCGCAACCGACCCGGTTGAGAATCACTCCCGCAAGATCCAGCTCGGGATCCATCGCTCGACAACCAAGGACCAGCGCGGCCGCGGTTCGGGTCATCTTGGTGCAATCGAGCACCAGTACGACGGGCGCTGCCAATCGCCGCGCCAGCATCGCGGTCGAGTGGCTGCCCTCGACGTCAACCCCGTCGAAGAGGCCGCGATTCCCCTCCACGAGGATGAGGTCCGCATCACGCGCCCCAGTGGCAAGCGCGCTCGCCATGGCCTCGTCGTTCATGAGAAAGGTGTCCAGGTTTCGGCAAGTCGAGCGGGCGGCGACACCGAGCCACGCGGTATCGATATAGTCCGGCCCCTTCTTGAAAGGCCGCACCGCAACCCCGCGGTCCGACAGCGCACGGGCAATACCCAGACTCACCAGGGTCTTGCCACTGTCACCGGAGAGCCCGGCAATGACGAGTCGTGGAACCTTAACCCGCATCAGCCCTCTTGCCCGATCCCGTCCTCACTCACCCACGATGTAACCGCAGGGGCACTCTTCCCAGCACTTCTTGCAGCCATCGCAGACTTCCATCTTCTTGATGCTGAAGAAATTGCCCGGCGTTGCCGGCGTGACCTTGGCGAAGACGTTGTTCTGGCAGTACATCCAGCAGTTCTCGCAGCCGAAGCACTTGCCGCAACTGAAGCAGCGGGTGCACTCGATAAGGGCGTCTTCATCCGTAACACCGAGATCGACCTCATCGAACGGTTTCGCGAGGCGATCCTCGGGGCTCTTGACCTCGCGTTGCGTCCGATCGATCGGTTCATACCAGTCGACCTTTAGCTTTTCCGCCCGGATCATGTCACCGTTCGCTTCGTTCGGCAGATCGGTGCCCTGGAGATGGGCGTGGATGGCGTCCGCCGCCTTGCGCGCCTGACCGATGGAGGTCGTGGCGATGCCGAGGTTGATGTTGTCGCCGCCGGTCCAGATACCGTCGACACCGGTGAATCCCCAGTCGTCGCCGTTGAGCCAGCCGTCGCCAAGCTCTTTGGATTTCATCGCTGCAAGGTCGGGCTTCTGGCTGACGGCGGTGATCATCGTTTCCAGCGGCAGCTCGTAGGTGTCACCTTCAATCGGGACCGGACGCCTGCGCCCGGAGTCGTCGGGCTCGCCGAGCTCCATTCGTTGCACCACCATCGCCTTGAGCGCTCCCTCATCGTCGCGGAGAATCTCGATGGGCGCCGCGAGGTACTCGATCTTGACGTCTTCCTCGATCGCTTCGTCTATCTCACGGTCGATGGCCGGCATCTCGGCTCGCGTCCTGCGATAGAGAATCGTGACCTCGGCCCCGAGCTTCGAAGCCATGGCCGCCGAATCGGCGATCAATCTCTTCGAGACCCGAGCAGCGTCGATGGCGGTGTCACCGCCGCCGATTACCACGACGTTGGTCCCGATCTCCACTTTCTTGCCGGAGTTGGCGTGGTTGAGGAACTCGGTGCCGGTCCAAATGCCAGGGCCCTCCTCGCCGGGGATCCCCATGTTCTTTCCCTGGTGGGCGCCGATAGCGACGTAGATCGCGTCGTAATCCTTGCGGATGTCGTCGAACGAAACGTCCTTACCGATCTTGGTGTCGCACTTGAGTTCAACCCCGAGGTCGAGGATCCGCTGAATCTCGCCGTCGAGGATCTCTCGCGGCAGCCGGTAGACCGGGATGCCGTAGCGAAGCATGCCGCCCGGTTTCGGCAGTCCCTCAAAGACGGTCACCTTGTAGCCGCGGCGGGCGAGCTGATAGGCGCACGAGAGGCCCGAAGGCCCCGCGCCCACGACCGCAATCTTCTGGTCCTTCGGGGCCTCATCATCGAGGGGCGCCACCTTGAGGTCGTGGTCGAGGGCATAGTCGCCGATGAAGCGTTCGATCGAGTTGATGCCGACCGGGCCGTCCTTCTGACCACGGTTGCAACCCGTTTCGCATGGATGGGGGCAGACCCGTCCCATCACCGACGGGAAGGGGTTGGTTTCCATCTCGATGCGCCACGCCTGCTCGCACGCCTCGTCGAGGCTTAGACCGAGCTTCTCGCGCAGGCTGATGATCGTCAGCCAACCACGGATGTCGTTACCGCTCGGGCAGTTCCCCGTACACGGCGGCAGGCTCTCGACGTACCGCGGGCGCAGGGACGATATCTGCGAGCCGCTGGCGCCGCCGGCCATGCGTGCCGACATCTTGCTCGATGTCTTTTTTTCCTTCTTCTTCAGCAGACCCATGTGTCACGCCTCCTCGCTGGCAACCGACCCGATCTCACGAAATCTTGGCCATGTACTTCTTGAACTCTTCGAGCTGACCGAGGATCTCGTCGTGCTTCTGCTCGTCAACCAGCAGGTATTTGAGCAGGATTTGCTGCACGGGCTCAGTGGAGTCCTCCAGCAGCTCCTTGGCGAGCTCGATGGTCTGACGCTCGAGCTCGTCGTGGGCCTCGATCTGACCCCAGATCTCGGCCAGGTCGTCGGGTGACAGGGTCACCGCGGCCCGGGTCATGCTGTCGATGATGAACTGCTGCACCCGATGGTGCTGCACTGAGTCGTTGCGGATGATTTCCATGATTTGACGGATCAGGAGATTGTCAGTCTTCTCCATGATCTGTGCGGTCGTCTCGATCGCATCGCGTTCAATGCCCTGCCATTGGCGCAGGACGTCGACCCAGTGTGCGGTTCGTTCGGGTCCTGACATGCGCTTTTCTCGTGCCATCACATCCTCCGGTTTTCGTCGTAGCGACAGGAAACACCCCCCGAACCGACGGCCCGGGGGGCCCCTGTGCTCAGCCTTCAGGGAGCGTCACGTAGCTGCCGCCGGCGTACTTGTAGGTGCAGCGGCCGGAGTCGATGAGCAGGCGAAGCGCCTTTTTGCACATCTTCTTGTCGACCTCGTCCTCACCGAACTGTTCGATCATCGCCTTGGTGACGTCCATGGGTTTCAGATCCTTCTTGCCGTACGTTGACTCAACGAGCTCGTACATGGATTCTGCAATCTGTTCGATTGTGACTTCAGCCATGATCTCCTCCTAGTGGCGCAGCTGCGCCGTCCTATTAAAGGTCTCACCCGCATGTTTGAAGTCGTCGATGTGGTACTTGGTGAACTCCTGGCCGATCATTTCAAAGAATTTCGGCCAGCCGATGCGCTCGATCCACTCGCTCATTCGCTCGTGCTTGCGGGCATTGTCGGCGTAGGTCTCGACGATCTTGACGACCGCTTCGACGACCTCCGGCCAGTGCGGCGGGTTGTTCGGAATGTACGGTATCGCCAGCTTCGAGAACTTCGGCGGCACCCGTGAGTTCGAGACCTTGCCGCCCACCCAAATCGAGATGCCGTCCGTCTTCGCGTTGTTAATGGTGCACGCCGGGCACACCGTGTAGCAGTTGCCGCAGTACATGCACTGCTCCTCTACGATCTCCACCGACTGTTTGCCGTCGACCGTCGCAGGACGGATGGCGCCGGTCGGGCAGGAGGCGACCAGGGTCGGGATCTCGCACATCTTAGGCAGATCGTCGTGGTTGATAACCGGTGCCCGGGTGTGGACTCCGAGGATCGCAATGTCGGAGCAGTGGACTGCGCCGCACATGTTGAGACAGCAGGCGTAGGCAACCCGCATCTTCGCCGGCAGGTCCTTCTCGCCGGAGAAGTAGGGGAAGAGCCTGTCCATCACCGACTTGACCACGCCCGAGGCGTCCGACGCCGCTGAGTGGCAGTGGACCCAGCCCTGGGTGTGGACGATGTTGGAGAGCTTGCTGCCGAGACCACCGATCGGGAAGCCGTACTCTTCGACCTCCTTGATCAATGGCTCGATCTTCGATTCGTCGCTGAGCAGGAATTCGATGTTGTTACGGCTCGTCCACCGCAGGTGGCCGTCGCAGTACTTGTCAGCGATGTCGCAGAACTTCCGAATCGACGTGATCGCAAGCAATCGCGGCGAGGCGGCGCGGACGGTGAAGAGCTTGTCGCCGGACTCGGCGACGTGGACCATCACGCCGGGCTTGATGATCTCGTGGTAGTCCCACTTGCCGTAGTTCTTCTTGATGACGTCGGGCAGGAACTGCTCGTAATGAGGGGGTCCGATATCGGTAATACGTTCGTCAGCCATGTGTTCCTCCCTTCCTATTCCGCACCGTCTTCGAAGATCTCGTCATCGAAGAAGATGTAGGGGTTCGTGCGCGGGTGCATCACCATCTCGGGCACCGGGTCGAGCCCGATTTCCTCGAGGAAGTTGGACAGACCGACGCGCTGAATGAACTCGCCCGTGCGCTCGCGGGCCTTGCCGTGCTCGCCCCACAGATCCCAAATTGCCTCGGTGAGTTCCTTGAGATCCTCGTAATCCGACTCGGGATCCATCTCGAGGAAGGGCACGAAGACCGAGGACAGCAGCGCGCCGCCGACGATCGGGGCCTTGGAGCCGATGAGGATGGTCGCACCGCGCTCCTTGCCGGGTTTGAGCGCCTTCGGCATCAGGTTGATGCAGTGCATGCACTTGACGCAGTTTGAGTTGTCGATGTCGAGAGTCTTACCATCCCAATCCATACACCTGGTGGGACAGAGGTCACAGGCCTCGGCGTTGATGTCCGTTCCCGCCTTCTCGTACTCCTGGACCCTCTCCTGGTTGACCTGGATGTCGTCCTTCCAGACACCGATCACGGAGCAGTCGGAGCGCGCAATGGACGCCACACAGTCGTTGGGGCAGCCAGCGAACTTGAACTTGTACTTGTAGGGGAAGAAGGGACGGTGGAGCTCGTCCTGGAAGTGCTGGGTGATGTTGTAGCAAGCATCGAGGGTGTCGTAGCAGGCCCACTCACAGCGCGCAGGACCGACGCAGCAGCTCGGGGTACGCATGTTGGAACCAGAGCCGCCGAGGTCCCACCCAGCCTTCGTCAGGTCTGCGAACAGGGGCTCGATGGCCTCGGTCGTCGATCCGAGGAAGACGATGTCCCCGGTCGAACCGTGCATGTTGGTGAGACCCGAACCGTGACGGTCCCAGATATCACACAGGGTGCGGAGGGCGTCGCTGGTATAGAACCAAGCCGACGGCTGGTTGACGCGGTGGGTGTGGAACTCGGCAACTGCCGGAAACTCGTCGGCGAGATCCGAGTAACGGCCGATCACGCCACCGCCGTAACCCATCACCCCCACCAGACCACCATGCTTCCAGTGGCTGAGGTGCTCCTCGTAGGAGCGTTCGAGCTGTAACAGAGCGTCCCGCGTCATCGGACGATGGGTCTCCTTCTTCATCTCCTTGACAAAGCTCGGCCACGGACCGTCCTCGAGCTCGTCAAGCAGCGGCGTCGACGCCTTTTTCTCTTCCGTCATGGCCACTCCTTTCGGGTTTCGGTTGATATGAATGCCAAAAAAACGGTCATCTTGATTTCATCTCCACGCCCTATTTCATCGAGTTGAAGTTCTCAGTCGTCTTGGGCTTCTCGAATTCGTCGCGCACCGTAACCCCTCCCAGACACCACACACACGCAATCCGCTCCCGATGGTGCAACCGCTGTGCCAGAGGTTCGACCTGGGTAATTTTTCACAAATATTTGAGAAAAAGTAACTTCTACCTAGTTTAATCTGGGGAAGGTGTTCCGGTCAGATGTGTATGTTACCGGGACGTAACGAGCAACGAATCCTGTCACGGGCTTTCGCGGGTATTCACTCGCCGCGGCGGCGACCATCCCCGGGTGGGACCTCGATCCCGAGGTCCCTGATCTTGCGGAAGAGGGTACTGGGGTGGATACCGAGCTCTTCCGCCGCCACCTTCCGGTTCCCTTTGTGACGGCGCACGGCGTCGGCGATGTGGAGGGCCTCCATCGATTGCAGGGTCGCGCCGGTCCGTGGCCGAACCTCCGCCGCCCGGCGCCCGTGGGTGAGCTCCGCCGGCAGGTGATCGAGCTCGATGACGACGCCCCGGCACAGCACGAAACCATGCTCGATGATGTTCTCGAGCTCGCGGGCGTTACCCGGGAAGTCGTGGCTCATCAACAACGCCAGAACATCGTCCGACACCGCAGAGATGTTCTTTTCCTGGAGACGGTTGAAGCGGTCGATGAAGTGATCGATCAGGAGCGGTATATCCTCCCGCCGCTCGCGGAGGCTTGGTAGCGCGAGGCGCATGACGTTGATGCGGTAGAAGAGGTCTTCGCGGAACGACCCCTCTTCGACCAGTTTCGAGAGATCACGGTGGGTTGCGGCCACTACCCGCACATCCGCCGGCACCGGCTCGACCCCGCCGAGCGGCTCGTAGACGCGCTCCTGGAGGACGCGGAGCAGACGCATCTGCATTGCCGGCGAGATGTCCCCAATCTCGTCGAGCAGGATCGTCCCTCCCTCGGCATGCGCGAAACGCCCCGGCTTGTCCCTGCGCGCATCGGTGAATGCTCCCGCCTTGTGGCCGAAGAGCTCGGACTCGAGGAGAGTGTCCGGGAGGGCGCCGCAGTTGATGGCCACGAATGGTTTCTCGCGCCGTGGCGAGAGCTCGTGGATGGCGCGGGCGAAGAGCTCCTTGCCGGTGCCGCTGGCGCCGTGGATTACCACTGTACTGTCGCTGGCGGCAATGGCCGGAAGGACGCCGAAGAGGTCACGCATCGCGAGGCTGCGGCCGATGATGTCGCCGAGCGAGTAGCGACCCGCCAGCTCCTTGCGCAGCTGCTCGACCTGGCTGAGGTCACGAAAGGTTTCCACCCCGCCGACCAGATGTCCCCTGTCGTCCCTGAGCACCGCGGTGGAGATGCTGATGGGGATCTTGCGGCCCTTCGCGTCGATGATGACCGCGGCGCGGTTGACCACCGGCTCGCCGGTCTCCAAGGTGTGGCGGAGCGCGCACACACTCTCACAGATGCTGGCGTGAAATACATCACAACAGCGGCCGCCGATCGCCTCGGAGCGGGAGACGCCGGTGATCCGCTCCGCCGCGCTGTTGAAGAACGAGATTCGCCATTCGGTATCGACCGTAAAGACACCCTCGGCCAAGCTGTCCAGAATGATGCGTCCGGTTCCCGGTTCGTCTGAGTTCATCTCAGGTTGGAGTTAACCACATTCCGGCGGATGTCCACAACACACCGATGTGTAATACTGGGCGGCGGGGAGAAAAGGTGTCTGAGCACCGCGTCGCGCCGCAATCTGAGGAATCGAAATCCGGGCTCCCGGTACTGAACGATCGCGAATCCTCAACCCACGCGACCGGCAAGGCCGGGGCGAGCTCAACCGCTACCGCGGCGAATGGATCCCTCGGACAACTGCTCTGGGCACGGCGAACGACGCTGGCGGCCTACCTCGGCGCTTCGCTCCTCCTGTCGGCGGCCGTAGTTTTCGCCGCCCGCCATCTTCCCCCACTCGCGGTCGGCAGCGCTCTCATGGGCGCCCTTCTGGCGGTCGGGCTCGTTCTTTTCGCGCGCAATCGGGCAGGCGAGCGGGGGAACCACGAGCCGGTGGCGAATCTCCGCCGCGAGCTCCACCACACCCGCCGCGGCTACGAGCGTCTGTTCACCGCGGTGCCGTGCTTCATCTGCGTCCTCGACCGGGACCACCACATCCTGGAGGCCAATGATCTTTACCGGCGGGAGTTCGGGGCCACCGACCGCTCGCTGTGCTACGAAGTGTGCAAGCACCGTACGTCCATTTGCCCCGACTGCATCGTCGACGCGACCTTTGCTGACGGCCGGTCCCGCTCGAACGAAGAGGTTCTGCTGACGCGCAACGGCAAACGGGTCAACGTCGTCGTTCACACGCGGCCGATCTACGACGATGACGAGGAGATCATCTCGGTGATGGAGGTCTTCACCGATATCACCGAGGTCAAACACCTGCAGCGCCAGCTCGCTCTCACCGGTCGCGCGGTGGCCGGCACCGCCCACCGCATCAAGAACATCTTGATGGGCCTCGAGGGCGGGATCTTCATCGTCAGCGACGGCCTCGAGGAGGACGACCGCCAAGCGATCACCGAGGGCTGGGAGATGGTCGAACGCAACGTCGGGCGGGTATCCGCGATCGTCAAGGACCTTTTGTACTGCGCCAAGGAACGAGAACCTGACTTCAAGGCCGACGTCTGCCCGCAGGAAATCGTCCTCGAAGTCCGCGACCTCTACGCCGACCGCATGGCGGAGGACAACATCGAGATCCGTGCCGAGGTGGCCGAGCCCTTCGACCGAGGCAACTTCGACCCCGAGGGGTTGCACAGCCTGCTCTGCAACCTCGTTGCCAATGCTGTCGATGCCTGCCGCTTCGATCCGGCGGACGACAAACCAGGCTACGTGGTGACCCTCCGCTGCCACCAAAACGGCGACGGCGCAACCGTGCTCGAGGTCGAGGACAACGGCGCAGGGATTCCCGACGATCTCAACGCCAGTGTGTTTCAGGATTTCTTCTCCTCCAAGGGAACCGAGGGCACCGGCATCGGACTGCTGGTCGTGCAGAAGGTGGCGGAGGAGCACGGAGGAACGATCACCTTCGAGTCGGAGCCCGGTCAGGGCACGATCTTCACGGTGATTATTCCCTCTCGGGACCGCGACCTCGCCGCTGATCCGGTCGCCGAGCAACCAGAGGCACCGGCAGATACCTCCGGCACAACCCAGGGTATCGAACTGTAGGCCGCAGGTCTTTTGAGGCGGGCAGGGATCGAATGAGGAATTAGGAATTAGGAATTGGGAATTAGGAATTCCGCTCGACCACCCTCACGTTTTTTCCGTTTCCCGCCCACCCGCGGAGATTTCGAATTTCGAATGTTCCACTCATCCGGCTTCGCGCTGCGCGCTACGCCGTGACAAATCCACCCGACCGGGGCCTGGCTCTACTCGCCACGCGGAGGGCTTCCAGCACCGTCGACGAACCACAATCAGCCTCGAGTGCCATCTATCACTCCTACCTCTCGGAAAGTCGCGGTGGGCAAAGCCCAACGTGGCTTTCCGAGGGCGGGTGGGCGGGGGGTGGGGGC
>Ga0164313_10000888_pt1 | contig 25400 bp, 42 predicted proteins | sample GuaBasSedimGuay4_FD_113735 | JGI IMG/M metagenome (GOLD analysis project Ga0164313, IMG submission 113735) | Subseafloor sediment microbial communities from Guaymas Basin, Gulf of California, Mexico - Guay4, Core 4569-4, 0-3 cm | ecosystem: Environmental > Aquatic > Marine > Hydrothermal vents... | reverse complement strand
TCAATGCGTAAAGCTAAACATGGTTTTGATGATTGGTCATTTAAAAAACACCCAAAAGTATAAGGAAAAATATGAAGTCAATTAAATGCATGATAGGATGCCATGATTATGAAGTGTTTGAGAAAATGACTGGTTCACAAATTAAAACAGAACTAAAAAGACGTACAGATCCTAAAGCTAGACGCAAACGTATGACACAAGATACTAATTATTATAAAAAAGTGTGTATAGATTGTGGTAAAATTACAGACACAATAACACCTACTAGAGCTTGGATGGAGCAACTAATGATAGAAAAAGAACAGCGACGTGCTAGAGTAGAAAAAGTACTTGATCAGATATCATATAAACAAAGAAATAGAACGGCTGTTACTGTAAGATATAACTCACATCAAGCACCAGTAAAATGTTGGACTTGTAAAGGTTCATTATATAAAGATGATCTAGGTATATATAAGTGTAAAGAATGTGGGCAACAACATGAGGGTTTTTAATTAAAGGAGATATATAATGTGGTACTGGGTATGTGAAGGTTATGAAGGAACCGGAAAAGTTGCATTTAAAGTTATTAAGTGTTTAAAAAATAAACAAGAGGCTGAAAAGATAGTAATAAAAAAAGAGAAAGAAAAAAATAAAAACACATATTGGGTAAGAGAAGACGAAGAACATTCGGACCAAGATTATAAACAATACAAGTGTCCAGAGTGTAAAAACAAGATGTCTAGTAGACAATTGGACGACACATGGGATTGGGCTGGACCTCATTGTAATAAATGTGGTTGTACTGGAATGGTTATGTTTGCAGAAGTAACTAAGAAGAAACCAATTATATCTGGATATCAACATTTAAAAAGTAAATTTGCTTCTATTCTTGGTTGGGATACAATAGATGAATTAGAAAGGAATTCATAATGAAAGAATATAGAATATGTGAAAATGAAAATGGTAAATACAAGCTACAAAAACGCACAAAATTTTTAAAGCTTTTTCCTGTGTGGTTGAGTTATGGTAGAACAGAGTATACTACTATTCCTCCAATACACAATACTACTATATATGATACTGAAAAAGAGGCGCTATTGAGCCTAGAAGAAATAAAAGATAGAGAAGCCATGGAGCTTAAAGATAATATTTGGAAATGTAAAGCGTTACTTTAAAGGAATACTAAAATGAGTATAAAAACCAATAATAAAATTAAAAGGACTAAAAAATTAGGCTCAAGAGCTAGTAAGATTTTAAAAGAATATATAGAAAAAATAAAAATAGAAAAGAAAGAAGCATTAGCTTACTTTAGAAAAATTAAAAATAAGGATAGTATATGATTAGATTAGTAACACCAACTATAATAAATTTATTCGGCGGACCAGGAACAGGCAAGAGCTCTACAGCAGCTGGAGTATTTTATCATATGAAAAAGGAAGATTATAATATAGAACTTGTAACAGAATATGCTAAAGAACTAGTATACGATCATAGACATAATATCCTCTCGACGGATCAATTATATATTTTAGCAAAACAGCACAGGAAGTTATTGCGTATGGAAGGCGAAGTAGATTACATGGTAACTGATCACCCTTTATTGATGCAGCAGATTTATCTAGAAAACTTAATAGGTGGTATATACAATAAAAAGATACTAGGTGATCTAATACTAGATATCTATAATAATTATAACAACCTAAACATCTTCCTAGTAAGAAACCCAGACATACAATACAAGTACGAAGGAAGGCTACAGGATGAAGAAGGAGCAAAGAAGATAGACCTACGTATAGAAGAACTAATTAAAGGCTACGGACCGTATACTAGAGTAGAGGTTGACGACAATACTGTAAATAAAATAGTAAAAATGGTAGAAAAATAGGTACTAGAAGAGTACTAGATTAGTTAGTACTACGGCTGTTAAATATTTTTAACTATCGTGGTCGTATCAAAGGTATGAAAATAATATCTTAAAGCTTTAAGGATTAAGAAAATAGGATAGATATAACGTTTTTAACTAACCTAGTTAATTATAGGTGTTATAGGTTATGAATTGTTTTAAAAAGCTAGGCTAGGAGAATAAATGGTAAGACTATCTAAAACATTAAATAGTTATAGTAATAAACCTTTTAGTATGGATACTACATTGTTAGGAGATTTGTTCATTTCTGTGTACAATGATAGTGTTATAGACGTTACAAACAATAATAAAATAATAACTAATGATATTCTTATAACAAGTGCTATAAAGAATATAAGAAATAATAACAGTATTTATTTTAATGGCTTAGGCGCTAATATTAGTATTGATAATGCTAATCTTTTTAAATTTGGTATAGATGATTTTTCTATGGATTGGTGGGAGTATAAACTTATACCACCTCTCAACATAATAAAAAATATTAATTCTATACAATGTTCTATATGTAAAAAAACAGAGTCCTCAAACAAACACCCTATTTTAGTCCAAAATGACATAGGACAATGTCTTTATATGTCTAGTGATGGGAAAGACTATGACATAGCTTATAAACGATATATGGGCGATATAATGTATAATAAATGGACCCATTGGGCTATTGTAAGATGTAACGGTGTATTTTATACATTTAGAGATGGTATAATTAAAAACATATGGGCATCAGACAAATCAATAGATTCATCAGAAAGAGTATTTACTATAGGAACAAATACTGAAGGAAATAACTTTTATGGTTGTATGAATAATATAAGAATTGTTAGACATCAAGCACTTTGGACTGAGAAGTTCTCAATCAACGAAGAACTCTACTACTACTACTAAATTCAATCTGATTTAAAATCCAACTCAATTAAAATAAAACTTGACAAATAAATTATAATGCTTATTATATAATTATAACAATAATAAAGGAAAAAAAATATTATGAACGATTCGTTACTTAATTTTGCAGAAAAACAAAGAGATTTAGACACTTTAAGTACCACATTAAAAAAGATGTATGAGAATGATGTTGCTTTTAATACTGAAAAAGCATTAGGTATTTTAACAGATAGAACTTATATAGTAATGGAATATCTTGGAGGTATCCAACTAGAGCTTATGGATGATCCAGGTATAATTAAAACAGCGGAAATGTTTGATGTACCTAAGGAACACGTTATAAGAGATGTATCAGAAGTTATACTTATGTCTACAATAGCGCGTCAAGAACTTATTATAGAACAACTAAGTGATGAAAATGGATAAAATAAAACAAATTATTATAATAAGAAAAGATTTAAAACTACTTTAAGGAAAAGAATATGCCGTATATAGAGAAGTACAGAAGAGATAATATAGGGAAGCCAGAAACGGCTGGAGAATTAAACTTTATGATAACAGAGCTTCTAATTTCATATATGGAAACTAATGGATTAAATTATGCTACAATAAATGATATTGTAGGAGCGTGTGAAGGGGCCAAGATGGAATTCTACCGTAGGGTTGCTGTTCCATACGAGGATATTAAAATTGCAGAAAATGGGGACGTATATTAAAAGGAGTAATTATGAGAGATAAAGTGTATTTAATAGGTCAAATAAGTGTTAATGAAGAAGAGACCTATAGATGGAGAAAAAGAGTTAAGGAACATTTTGATCAAGATAGACAATTCTATTTTATAGACCCATGTAACAATGAGTTTAATAAGGGAATACAGGATGAGTATGGTGATGGTTCTGACCCAGATAGAACTAAGGTTTATACTACTGAATGTATAAATTTACTTGTACCTAAAGACAAAATGTATGTAATGAAGTCTACAATAGCTATAGCTAATATGAATCATTATGACCCAGAAAAACCAATGGTAGGTACTATGTTTGAATTAGCATGGTATCATGATAATAACCATAAAGCAGTAATTGGTATTTTTGATGGAGATCCTACAACAGACAAATACTGTAATCATCCATTTGTAAAAGAATCAATTAATTGTTGGGTTAAAGACACAGAAGAAGCGTGTTTTGTATTAAATAAATACTTTAGAATATAAAGGAGATAAAAAATGAATAAGAAAGTACTAGAAGTAAACAATAAACATCAAGAAGGTGCTAAACTAAATCTTACTATAGATATAGCTCCAGAAGATTGTTTTTTGATGTGTAAAGAGTTGTTCAATAATTTAAAAGATCATGAACAAAAAGAACTTATAGGTGATTATCTTAAAGAGCGCGTTGGTGAGGAAATACCTAATCAAAACGATGATGTTGAGGGCGAATAAACTAACTTAACTACTATTAGATGTAAATTTTATATAGGAGGATTATATGAAAATTATAAATTAACCCTTTTTTTGTATTTAAATATTTCATAATAAAAGGGGGTGAAGTGACGCCATAACTGTTGTAATTATAAATTAAACCACTAAGGAGCTCAACATGGCCGAACTGAAAAAGAAAGTAGTTGTAGATACAAATTTATTATTAGACGATGCAAAGATATTATTTAAATTAACTAAAACATGTGAAAAAATAGTAATACCAATAACAGTATTAAAAGAATTAGATAAACACAAATTTAAACCGTCTACTTCTTTTAGTGCTAGACAAGCAATAAGAGCATTAAAGGACTTTAAAGAAAACCATAGCGATAAGATAATATTTGATATATCAGGTATTGATGTGGAAAAGGATGATTCTAATGATGCCAAAATTATAAGATGTGCAATAGACCATCAAGCAACATTAACTACTAAAGATATGTCTATGGGTATAATTGCAGAAGCTCAAGGTCTAGATACTAAGCTATATGATGTAGTTTTAAATAATATTTTTAATCCTTATGTATATATTGAACAAAGTGATTTATTTAAAACCAACACAGAAGACATATTTAGTTATGGAAGGTACTTTGATAATGGCGAATATATTGATATGTTTAAGTTATTTTGTGAAGCAGGTAAAAGAACCATGTCTAAAGACACTTGGTTTTTTGTTATAATTAACACACCTACTAGCAATCCAACTGTGTATGCTCATCATCCTAATAAACATGTTTTTGAAAGAATTGATGATGCTCCAGAGTACAGATGTATAAGAAATAAAAAAGGTAGGGATATTAAAGCTAGAGATATATTTCAAACTTGTGCGATTTACGCTTTAAAAGAGTCACAGCATGTGCTAATTACTGGTAAGTGGGGTAGTGGAAAATCTCTTTTAAGTTGTGCTACTTCTTTATCTGATGAAGATAAGAAGATTTTTATTTCTAGACCTCCAATAGGATTAAATTCTAAGTACGATCTTGGGTTTATGCCCGGAGATAAGAATGAAAAGATGCAAGACTGGTTAGCAGGTTTTATGAGTGCTCTTTATTTTTTATATTCTAATACTAGAGGACAAAGCCATGAAGGTTCTGATTATGACTATATAAAAGAAACTATCTTTCGTCAGAAGCTTGAACCAATACCGTTGAACTCAATACAAGGATTGTCATTACTTGATAATGACACCCTGATAGTAGACGAAGTTCAGCTAATAACTGTAGACTATATGAGTATGATAACAAGTAGACCATCAGAGACAGGTAGACTAATAATGCTTGGTGATTTAGGACAAACATATGATGTTGTTAAGCCATCTGAATCTGGGCTATTAAAACTACTAAGAGTATTACCGCACAATTCTATAGCGTATGTGGATTTAAAAAATTCATATAGAAGTAATATATTAGAAGTTGCAGATATGTTACAAGATAAAACTATAGGTTAAGGAGATATTATGTCAAGATTAAAGAATTGGAGTTATTCTGAACAAAAACTTCTAATTGAAAAGTATAACAAATTAACTATAAAAGAGCTTGAAGATTTGTTTCCTAAAAGATCTAGAGAGTCTATAAATAACAAAATAAAAAGATTAAAAAGGTCAGGAGTTATTAAAGAAGGAAAGGACAGTGAAACGATTCAAAGATCTTATAAACAGAGAGACAGTATAAAATAATACTAGGAGGAATTTATGAATAAACCAATAGATTCATTAGATATATTATATAATTCAAAATGTCTTACATGTATTCATCGTATAAGTAGAATAGTAGAACCTTTAACACAAGAAGATATGGAATATTATTTAGATATGATTGGTGTAGATGCTGAAGATACTCTAGATATAACTTTAGAACAACATAAATGTATGTTGACAGACGAACAAATTGATGGTATTATACGAGAATGTAACCAATATAGTATAGCTTCTAGGTTTAATTTAATAAGGGACTATAAATTTTAACAATGGAAAAACAATTTAAAACAGTGATAGAGTTTATTACTGAACAAAATAGATTAGAAAGAACTCGTGGATTGCCTTCAGATCATCCTGATGGTGCAGTTATGCCGTGGGATGTACCAATGTCATCAGAGGAAAGGTCTTTCTTTGAAAGAGAAGAAAAAGAATATATCAAGATGATGCAAGAACAATTTAACAAAAAATAAAAAGGACAAGTATTAAAATTGAATAATAAAAGTAATGAAGGCTTCTACAAAGAACATGTCAAGTTTATAAAAGAAATTAATGACCCGAAAATTACAGAACAAGAATTACAAGATAATTTAATTTATTCTAGTGGAGCAATAGCTGTATACAGAATTATGGTAAAATTTCTGATTAAGAAGAATTGGAAGGACACTAAGGGGTACCCACTTAAGAAAAGGTTTTATGTTAAAAATTTGCTTGTCTGTAGTGTTTCTATTAGGAAATTAGCAGAAGGAACTGGGTTCAGTATAAACAAAGTACAAGATAAAGTAAAACAATTAGAAAAAAGTGGATGGATAAAGACAGCTAACTCAAAAGTAAAAGGTGGTCAAAAAGTTTATATATTAGGATATTGGAAAGGCAAAGACAAAAATTACAGAGAATACTTTTATCGTTATGAAACATTATCCCCAACTGAGACAGAAAAACTTACAGAAAAAAGAGTATGTTTTGATGGTATTTACGAAAAAAATGATATTTCAATTTATTAACCAGCGTATCAAAAACTGATACACTAGTGTATCAAAAACTGATACATAACATAGATAAGATATAACTAAGATAAAAACACTTATAGTAGTGTTAACTTAATTAGTGTTTAAATGAATTTTATAAATTTTGATTAAGAATAAAAAACACTGGAACAGATGATAACAAAATGGACACTTTAACACAGTATATAGCAAAAAGCACTATTCAACTAAGAGAAGCAAATTCATGTTTGAGTTTTGTTTCTTTAATTTGGCGAGAACAAATGACAGTTATTATGTTTAATAATTTGAATAATACAATTATGACTTCTCTAACAAACATAGACCTTCAGGGAGATGACCAGGTTGAGTTAGAAGAATTAATTAAAGATTTTTTAGACTAACACTTGACAAATCGTTAAAGAGTCTTATATTATATACGTTGACAGATAGTTTAAATTAATTAAAGGAAAAGGAAATAAGAATTATGACAGTACCATACGTAATAGAAAAAGGAAAAAACGGTTCGGAGCATTCATATGATTTGTATAGTAGGCTTCTTAAAGATAGAGTTATTTTTATTAAAGGGGTGTTTGACCAAAGCCTCGCAGATTCTATAACAGCCCAACTATTGTTTCTTGAATCACAAGATAATGAGAAAGATATTTATATGTATATCAATAGCCCTGGTGGAGAGATCGCTTCTATGTTTAGTATTTATGACACTATGAATTATATAAAACCAGACGTATGTACTCTTGCTTATGGAAGAGCTGTATCGGCTGGTTCTTTTATTTTAGCAGCAGGTGCAAAAGGAAAAAGATATATATTACAAAATTCTGAAGTAATGATACATGAACTGTCCAGCGGTTCGGAAGGCAAGTTTCATGATATGGAAATTTCATTCAATCAAGTAAAACATTTATATGAAAAAATGGCTAAATATTATGTTAAGTTTACAGGTAAGACGTTGAAAAGAATAAAACAAGACATGAAGAAGGATTTTTACATGACTGCTGATGAAGCTGTGAATTACGGTTTAGTAGACGAAGTTCAAAGTAAGAGAAAATAAAATATGGTAGAATACAATAAAACATACAATCAAAGAAGAAAAAAAATAATAGCTAATGGTCCTAGGTCGGCTCAGTTTAAGCGTAAACAAGCACAGAGACTTCCATCTCCAACCAGTATTACTGAAATAAACTCTTTGAGAGAAGATATTAAAAAATTAACTTCTAATATACCATTAACTAAAGAAGGTTATACTAAAGATAAAGTAGATGAGATGGTAAATAGCGCTATTGAAGAAGTTTCTATTGATTTAGAAAAAAAATATGTTTTAGAAATAAAAGAATTAAAAGAAAAAGAACTAGAATTGAAAGAGGTTATTGATAAACTTAATATTAAATTAGATAAGAGAGATGACGTTATAATAGACCTCACTACTAAATTAAGTAATAGACCTATTACTAATGCTCAAGTCGAAGTTCAAGACGTATCTGAGGAAGCTAGACCTTCTATTGATAATATTTTTATAGACCCTACACATAAAGGTGAAGAGGATAAATTTAAATCCTATGTTACAAATAAAAAAGTAATAGATAGTAGACCGGAAGTAAAAGCTAATGTAGATAAGTTAAAGAAATTAATGGGTAAACTACCCAAACAAAAATAGGAGTATTAAGTATTATGAATGAAGAAAAAGATTTTAATAAAACAAAAGGTCCGCAAGAAAAAATACCTAAAGTACAAAATAAACATGAGGTAGTAGAGGACGTTGGTCCATCCCACAAAGGTTTAGATATAGGTACTAATATGCTTGTGTCCGCTACAATGGATATATCAGGAAACGCTTCTTTTAAGATGCAAAGAGATGCTTTCTATAAAATAACACCAAAGTCAGAAGTAAATCGTAACAGTATTAAGATGTCTTTAGATAAACGAGAAGCTAGTTATGTAATAGATGATTCAGGTGATTTTATAGTAGTTGGGGAAGATGCTCTAGCTATAGCAATAGAAAGGCATGATAAAGCAGACAGACCATTACAACGAGGTGTCATATCACCAAAGAATAAAACATCTTTACCAATGTTAAAACTTATTATAAAAGATTTACTAGGTGAAGCTACACCAGGATCTAAAGTAGTTTATTCTGTTCCAGCAGTACCTATAGATAATAAGTTTGATATAGTGTACCACTCTGAAATTATGGGTATGTATCTTAGAGAATTAGGCTACGATCCTTCACCTATAAACGAGTCATTTGCAATAGCATTGTCTGAGTTGTTAGACGAAGGTCTTACTGGTGTTTGTTTATCATATGGTGCTGGAATGACTAATTGTGTAGTAATACACCAAGGAGATCCACTTATTGAGTTTAGCCTGACAAGGTCAGGTGATTACATAGATAATTCTGTAGGAGTGGCGTTAGATATGTCGCCTAGTTTGATACAGCAAGAAAAAGAAGCAGGTATAGATTTATATAACCCAAAAGGTGATATTCAGAACGCTATAAGTGTTTACTATAACGCAGTAATAAAGTATACATTAGAAAACATTGCATATGAGCTTACAAAACGTAAAAAAGATTTACCTATATTTAAAGAAGATGTACCTTTAATTATTTCTGGTGGATTGGCTCTTGCTGATGGTTTTGTCCGTAAGGTTCAGGACGTTATGGATGATATAGATTTTCCATTGAATATAAGTGATATTAGATTAGCTGGAAATCCTATGACTTCAGTTGCGCATGGTGCGCTATTAGCAGCGTATTTATAGTAATGAATTAAGTAACCTAAATATAGGTAGGAGATATATTATGCCAAGTTTTGGAAAGAGATCAAAAAAGAATTTATCACAGTGTGCCCAACCACTACAGGATCTGTTTAATGAAGTTATTAAAGATTTTGATTGTAGTGTTATTTGTGGGCATAGGAATGAACATGATCAAAACGAAGCATTTCATTCTGGTAGGTCTAAAGTGGAATGGCAAAATGGAAAGCATAACAGCAAACCATCTTGTGCAGTGGATGTTTTACCATATCCAATAGAATGGGAAAATACAGATAGAATGTATATGTTTGTTGGGTTTGTAAGAGGCATGGCTAATAGTATGAATATAAAAATAAGGTGTGGAGCAGATTGGGATGGAGATACAAAGGTCAAAGACCAAAATTTTCATGATTTGCCCCATTTTGAATTAATTAATTAAAGGAGGTAGTATCTAGTATGGAAGGAACGAGAGAAAATGGACTTGTAAAATGGTTCGATGATTCTAGAGGTTTTGGATTTATTCATGAGGGCGAAGAAGCCACTGATGAATATTTTGTTCATTTCAGTGCGATAAACATGGAAGGCTTTAAGACTCTTAAAGAGGGTCAAAAAGTATCTTTCAAGTTAGCGCAGACTGATAAGGGCGTTCAAGCTATTGATGTAAAAGTCGAATAAAAAAAGTATGCATAATCATCTAGTAAAGTGTGTTTAATATCAACTGGTTTAAAATATAATAAGGGGTCTTAACCAGTGTCCCGTTAAAAGGAGAAATTAAAATGGTATATAGTAATAAATTTATAGCAGTTATAAAACATAAAGGTAAGATAATGAGAGAGTTCGGAGGTAATACGGTACGATTACCGTTTGGTTCTGACTACTCTCTTTTATTAAAGAACAAGGATTTTTCCAAAGCCTTAGTTGAGGTAACAATAGATGGAAAAGATGTGTTAGATGGTAATAGTTTAATACTAGAAGCAAACACATCGACTGAATTAAAAGGGTTTATGAAAGGCTCATCAGTTAAAAATAAATTTAGATTTATAAATAAGACTAAAGAGATTTCAGATTATAGAGGTGATTTTATAGAGGACGGTCTTGTGGAGATAAAGTATAGGTTTGAAAAACAACCTGTTCCTGCTCTTTGGCAAGATATAACTTATGTATATCCAATGAATTCTACATACACTATGAGCAGTATTAATTACAGTTCGTGTGATATTGAATGTAAGAGCTCTTTAAATGACTCAGGTATAACAGTACCTGGCAGAGAAACAACACAAAACTTTATTGTAGGATCAATAGGAAGTTTAGAGGATATAGAACATAATATAATTATACAACTGAAAGGTAAAATCAAATCTAAGGCTAAAAGGTCAAGGATTATTAAACCAATTACTGTAAAAACAAAAATTAAATGTAATACCTGCGGACGACGTTGGAAAAGTCATTTAAAATATTGTGGTAATTGTTCCACATATTTGCATTAAACACATTGAGAATAGATGATTATGTATTTACGAGAAAAATTAGATGAAAAAGAATTAATAAAAACTAAGATAGAAGAATTAAATATCCATGTTTTACATACTTCTAATATAGTTAATGATGAGGTTGTTTCTCATTTATTAAGTTGTATAGATGATTTACAGAATATCAATTTAATATTAGATAAAGTAAACCAACAAACAAAGTTATTAGTAGGTAAAACAGAGATAACTATTTCTACAGCAGTAGAGATTAGAAACGCTATTAAATCGAAAATAGATGTTATTACTAAGTTAATAACTAAAGACGAAAATAAATTAGATATTTTGAATTTAATAAAACAGAGAGATGGTATTATAGAAGAATATAATAGTATTAATAACGCTATAAGACTAATAGACTGGAGTGTTAAGCTTGATTAAAAAACTATGGGTAAAGTTTGATGGATTAGATGTAGCATGTGTTTGTAACGAAGGCAATAAGAAATGTAACCTTAGTGACAAACCTACATGTGAAGAATACGTAGTTAAATTCACACCTATAGATAGGATTGACAATAGAAAATTATCTAAGTCTCCTAAATATTTAGCTGATAGTAGACGTAAACTTTACTCAGAATTGAATAAAGCAGTCAATCATATTAATAAAATATCTAAAAGAATAAGGTAAGAAATAAAGGAAAGTCAAATTATGACAATATTTATAGTTAGCGGTAAGGCTAGGAGTGGAAAAGATACGTTTTCAGCAGCATTAAAATCAATTCTAGGGGAAAGCTACCATTTGGTAGCATATGCGGAAGAATTAAAATTGAAGTGTTCTTATGATTTTGATTTAACACACAACCAAGTACATGGTGATTTAAAAGAGGTTCAGGATATAAGATATCCTAAACAAGACGGCAGCAACGAGTGCTGGACTCCTAGGGAAATATTACAGTTTGTTGGTACTGATTGTTATAGAAAAATAGATAATGATTTTTGGGTTAAGACCTTAATTAAGAGAATAAATAGAGATAAACTTAATGATGTTATTATAACCGATGCAAGATTTCCTAATGAAGTAAACATTAAAAAAGATTTAGGAGCTTATCATATAAGAGTTGTTAGAGATGTAACTGAAAAGGTTCACGGTAAAGAACACGCTTCTGAGACATCGTTAGATGGTTATGAAGATGTAGATTTTATAGTAAATAATAATAAAGATATTCCAAATTTATTTTTGGAAGCAAAATCGATAATAAAGGAGATCAATGATGGCAAGTAACAATTACAGTATAGAATTAGATATTAAAAAGGTTAAAAGTGCTAATATTAGTAGGTATTCAGATGGGTATAATTACACCAGTATCACTCAAAAAATGGGAGATAAAGAGTATATGAACATCAGTTACGAGTGGAAAGGTGATGATGTTCCAGAATTCGCACTTACCGCTATGGATATTATTAAAAATTTAGGTACTTCTAAAGCAAGTCTTAGCGACGAAGAAAAAGATCAGTATAAAGGTGCTATGGAAAGAGCATCTAAATTTTTCAGCGATCAAGCTAAAAAGATTTCTTAGTAAAAAAATTATGGAGGTAGACTATTATGCCAGTTTCAGAAAATGAATATAGGGAACCTAGATTTATTAAGTACAAGGAAAGATACCCTATGACATATGATAAGAATGCAAGATATACTGATACTATTGTTAATTCTAAAGTAAATCAAGCACGTGCTAATAGTATAGATGGGAGTGGTTGGAAACAACCTGGTTACAATCCTAATCATAATTCAACAACTACAGAGAAGATAAATTTAACAACAGAGAATCCGACATTTAAACCATATTAGAATTAAGGGGAATTATGAACAACGAGGAAAGGGAAGAAGTATTTAAAAATGAACTAGGTATGATTAGTGACAGTCGTATTAAGGAATTTACTAAACTGTGTTTAGCAAGTGCTCCTGACTATTTTTTCACTGATTGCCCAGCAAGTAGTACTGGGAAATATCACCCAATAAATGAGATTAGTTGGGATGGTACTATTATCCATACTAAGAAGGTTTTTAATATAGCTTATTCATTATCTAGAGGTTTAGGTATTGAGGAAAGTAGGGATTCAATTTTAAGTGCTTGTATTATCCACGATTTAATTAAAAATGGATGGAAAGGAGGACCTTGGGTTCTAAAAAACCATCCAAAACTGGCTGCTGAATTGGTTGACAGGATACAACAAGATACCCAGTTGTTAACAGAAGAAGAATATAATATTATAAGGGGTAGTGTGTTTTATCATTATGGTCCTTGGACAACTAGAGCTGTTTCAAAACCTATGGATGAATATACATTGGAAGAGTTGTGTATGTATATAAGTGATTATATAGCGTCTAAAAGATTTCTTGATGTAAAATATAAGGATGTCGATTATGAGTAGTACACAGTATTTAGATGATCTATTACTAGATCAAAGAGCGTTAGTTACTAGAGAAGTTATGGATTCAATAAAAGGTTATTGTGGGCTATTTTCTTTTGTACACGCTATTTGTAGAGATGATTTGATGAGTGATGATGATAAAGTAAGTTTAATAGATAATATTATAGTGTCATCATTAACTATTTTGCGTAAGAAATACGAAGCTAATATAGAATTATATAAAAAACAAGTATCAGAAAATCCAAAAGCAGGAAAATTATTTGAATCTTTATCTGTTTTACCAGCAAAGATGACAGAAGATTTTGAACTTGGGTTAGAAGATGCATATGATTTTTTATATATAGAAATTAGAGACATGTTAAAAATTATAAATGTAGATTTAGATATATAATAGGAGAACTTATGCCGAAAGAAGATAATAACTTTGGAACGTTAGGAGTAGGTGAATTACGTCCTGGCGTGACTCCTAGGAGATGGGAGCCAGAAGAGGGTGTTAAAAAATTAAATGATAGAATCCATAAAGAAAGTAAATTTGCAGATGATAATAAAAATCTACCTTTTTCATTTAGTAAACCAAAAAAGGCAAGGGCATGTAACACTGCGTTAAAGTGTAACAACTGCGGTAATATTTCCTATGCATCACGTATTACTGTAGGAGTAATATGTAAAGCTTGCGGTAAATTTTCAACAGTATCGGAGGTATAATAGTGGTAGGACAGGGAAGGAAAGGGAGACCTATAGGTTTCAGATTAAGCCAGGCTAGCAAAAGAGCGATAAGCGAGGCTAAGAAAGGACAGAGGCATAAGGAGAGAACTAAAGATAAAATATCTAAGTCGTTGCAGGATTACTTTAGAAAGAAGAATCCTTTATCAGATGAGATTATAAAAACATACTGCAAAGATCATAATGGCGAACTATTTGAGTGGGCAGAAAAAGTCTCAGATGAATTAAACGAATATAAAGATATACTTACACAAAAGATATTAAATAACAAACTAAGAATAGAATTATCATATGGGGACAATATTGAAGAAATATTTAGTCACTCCATGACTCCAGAGCTACTGCTAATGGAGAAAGAATATAAAGCAGAGTTACTTAAGAGAAAAGAAAATGAAGAGTATGAAGGGGAGATTCGTTAATGGGTGGACAAGGATCTGGTAAACCAAAACCATTGAAAAAATTAATTAAAGATATTCTACCTACAGCTGAGATATTTAGTGATGTTGAGGAAAGTATGTATAATGATTTAATTACAGCATATCTTTCTGATTTTGATCCAGATGAGTTGATATCTAGTGATATGGATGATATAATGAATTTAGCAACAAATAAGGTTATAGCGTTTAGATTATTAAAAGAGAGTAGGGACGACACTGATAGACAACTAGATATAGCTACTACATTAGAAAAATTGGATAATCGTAACGCTAAATTAAAAGAAAATCTATCTAACAGACGTAGAGATAGAATAGATCCAAATGAGTATAAAGGATTTTCAATAGTAGATTTGGCTGTAGCATATGATCAAGAAGTTAAAGTTAAACAATTGGCTAGGCTAGAAAAACTAAGAAAAGGTGAAAAAAAGATGTTGGACTCTAGATCAGAATATGATGGTAATAGATATGACATAGCTGAAGTAAGTGAGGAGAAAGATGATTAGTGGCTAAAAAACGAAAAAACTTAGAGGAGTTGATGATACGAGGGAAAGAGCTTGTAGAGTTTTACAGGTTGCACCCTTGTACCGCTGCTTATGAACTGCTGGGTGTGGATTTAGCTCCAATCCAGCGTTTGGTTTTTAGGGACATGTGGTTTAAAAATTACGTGATAACTGTTGCTGGTCGTGGTTTCGGTAAAACTTTTTTACTTGGAATTTTAGCTACTTTAGGATGCTTATTGTATCCAGGATATCGTGTAGGATTAATTGGTCCTGTTTTTAGACAAAGCAAAATGATATTTTCTGAAGTTGAGAAATTATATGATCAATCATCTATATTACGAGAATCTGTTCAGAAAAAACCAACTAGAGGATCTGATACTTGTTATCTAAAATTTAAGTCTGTGGGAGGAAAAACCCCATCATTTATTGAGGCTCTTCCTTTAGGTACAGACGGTAGTAAGATTCGTGGATCTAGGTTTTATTTAATATTAGTAGATGAGTTAGCACAAGTACCAGATCAAACTTTAGATATGGTTCTTCTTCCTATGGGAGCCACAAACTTAGCACCTATGGAAAGAGTTCGTCGTTTGGAAAAACAAAAGAAATTAATTGATAGTGGTTTTGCAACCAAAGAAGATTTCGAAGAAGAAAAAGTAAATAAGATGATAATGACTTCTTCTGGTTATTTTAAGTTTAATCATATGTGGAGAAGAATGAAAGATCATTGGCTCCAAATGGAAAAAGCAGAAAGAGCGGATGAAGTATCTCAATATTCAGTTTGGCAGGTTCCTTATTGGGATCTTCCTATTGGCTTCTTAGATATGAATAATATCAATAAAGCCAGACGTACAATGTCTACTACTGAATATTCTATGGAGTATGAAGCAGCAATGGTTTCAGACTCAGAAGGATTTTTTAAAGCATCTTTATTGGATGAGTGTACATTAGGTTCTGATTTCAATTTACAATTAAAGGGTAATAGCTCTAAAAATTATATAATAGGTATTGATCCAAATCAAGGCGGTTCAGCTAGTTGTGGTGTAGTAGTTATTGAACATGGAAAACCTAATAAAATTGTTAACGCTATAGAGTTGAAAGCTCAAACTACTCAAGGTTTGACTAAAGCAGTTCAACTACTTTGTAACCAATATAGAGTTATTAGAATATTCATGGATAGAGGTGGTGGAGGAAAGGCTGTGATGGATTTACTAGAAGAGGGGTATAATAATGAGGAACCTATTTTAGATAGAGGGAATCCAGATAATTCTAAAAGAGAAGGAAGACATATACTTGATATGGTTAATTTTAGTCCTAAATGGATAGCAGATGCAAACTTTACAACAAAAGCAATGTTCGAAGATAAGATGCTTAAATTTCCAGAATTAGCAACTAGTTCTAGTGATTTTATAGCTAAAAAACACATAACAATAGACATATTAAAGTCTCAGTTGTTAAATATTGTAGTGACTCAAACAGCAACAGGTGTCTTACATTTTGACACTCCTACTAAGAATATGAATAAGGATTTATATTCCGCCCTTATATTAGCAGCACATGGTGCAAGACAGTTAGAAAAAGAATTAGATGATGAGGAAGCACCAATACTTTTAAATGGGTCTGGTTTAATAAGACAAAGAGCAGGATCTCCTGGATTTAATCATTTAGGACCAGCAAGTGGGTTGGGTAGTGGATCAAGCGCACTCACAAAATTTGGATTATCAGCAGCAGTGCTGCAAAAGAAAAAGAAGTAATTAACTAACCTATATAATAAATAGAGGGGTTCATGAACTAAACATGGTAGGGTTTCAATTCTGTGGCTAAAATTAAATTACCGCTGGCAGTAATTGTTATCCTATCATGATTTTCTATTAGGAGATAAAACTTATGGCAGATAACAGAGGCGATTTTAATGCTCCACCTTGGTGGAAAGACCACGGTCCAGAAGATTACACAAGGACTAGAACAGGTGATATTGGATACACTATTGATGATATTATTGGAAGAAAAGATGTTAATAAATATAAACTGGTAACGGATGATCCAACTACAATATCTGGACTACCGGATAGCGTTTTAATTTAATATAGGATTAATTTATGAAAGATGATGTTATAAATACAAATAAACTTACAGCTGATTTACAGCAAAAATATCCAAATTCTGGTATACAATCTATTAAGATAGATAAAGAGTCTGGAGAATCTACGTTGTTTGTTACACCAAATAAACAAAATTTGGCATTTTTAGATAAACCTGGACAGGCAATAAAACCACATATTTTTAGAGAATCAGCAGCCACTATAAATAGAGATTTTGTTTCTAGACAAAATTTAGATTTGTCAGGGGCAAAAAACCCTTATGAAGAAGATCCTCATACTTTATTTAGTAAGGCTTCAGAATTATATTACACTGATCCTTTATTAGGTTCAGTTACTAATGTATTAGCATCTCTAGCAATGAAGGGATTTGAGAACGATATAGATGATGAAAACATAAAAAATTTTTTCGATACGTGGACATTTGATGTTAATTTTGATGATCTTTTAGAGTGGATATTTTTAGATTTCTTTAAGGTTGGTCATGTAACAACTTATAAAGTGCTAGCAAAATACGAACCAAGAGTATCACATTTATCACCAGTACCTGGACAAAAATCAAAAACAAACACATCAAAAGGAAAAGAAGAACAAAGGTTGCATAAGTTACATGCTAAATTCGATGAGGATAAGGATGCAGCTGTTCTGGCTATTATAGCACAAGCTAAAGCTAGTGGGGTTTCTCAAAAAGAATTAGTTAAATTTGAACAGGCTGCAAAAAAGAATATATGGTCAAAAGGACATTTGCCAGTGTCTTACACTGTTTTAAACCCAGAACTAGTTAATGTAGAAGGTAATTTACTATTCGATAACACGTCTATAAAATTAACCCCTCCTCCAGAATTAAGTGCTGTACTAAAGAAGGATAAATCAGAACTAACAGAAGATGAAAAAGCTCTTATTAAAGCTCTACCAAATGAGTTAAAGAAAGCGGCAGAAGGTGGAGGAGATTTTCAGTTAGATTCTAGATTAGTAGGCACAGTAACTTATAGAAAACAACCATATGAAAGATATGCAAGACCTAGAGCTACTCGTGTGTTTGATACTATTAATTATAAACAACACTTAAAGAACGCAGATTTAAGTACATTGGATGGTATTTCAAATTATATTTTAAAAATAACTATAGGTAATGATGAGTATCCTGCAGTAACTCAAACCGAGCTAGAAACAATAGCACAATTATTTGATACTCCTAGTAAATCATTCGATGTAGTTTGGAATCATACTTTAGAAATAGAGAAGATAGTGGCTCCAGAAATAGAAGCTATTCTAGGGCAAGACAAATATAAACAAGTTAATGAAGACATGACTGGCGGATTAGCTGTTACAAGGGCTATAATAGATGGTACAGGTGATATTAACACTGCTGAGGTTGGATTACTAACTAAGGGTATAATGGAAGAGATTAACTATGCTCGTAGGCAGGTATCAAAATGGATTTATAAAGAATATAGACAGATTGCAGAAGCAATGGGCTTTGATAGGTTCCCAAAGATAAGATGGGACGAGTCAGTTCTGAAAGATGATATACTATATATGTCCACGCTAAGTAGCCTTGTTGATAGAAGAATGCTTTCATATCAAACAGCTCTTGAAGCTCTTGGGTTTGATTATACCAATGAACTTAAAAATATGGAAGTAGAGTTACCGTTGGTTGAAGACGGTATATTTGGACTTACAGGTAGTCCATTTCAGCAATCTTCTACTCAACCTGTTCAGAATTCTCCTTCAGGAACACCAAGTAACGGTAGACCTAAAGGTAAGCCTACTACTAAAACAGCCAATATTGAACAAAGTAAAAAGGCTGCATTCCTAAGTGAACAAATAGATATTATAAAAAGTATACCTATAGATAGTTGGGAAGATTTTATTAGTGGAGCACAAGAAACATTACCAGATGAAGATTATAATAAATTTTTAGAAGAAGTACATAGAATACGATTCGGAGGATCAAAATAATGGATGAGAAATATAAATTTTATTTAACTGCGACTATTACACCAGAATTAGAGACGGACGAAATAAAAAAAGAGGTAGCTTCAGTTATTAATTTACCAAACGATATGAACAAGCAGCCAGATTTATCTTATTTTTCTGCTGTGTTAGTTTCTAGTGGTGAAAATCTAAACCATGCTTACTTTTTAGGATCAGAATTAGTAGCTGCAGCAGATACTGTTGTAAGTAAAGCTCTTGACATCGAGCATGATGAGCAGGAAATTATAGGTCATTTATATTCTAGTGCATTTACAGACGCTAAAGGGGCCAAATTAGATTTGGATGAGCTTCTTTCTACTGAAACTGCTACATTAGATACACAAGATATGCATATACAGATAGGGTCTATTGTATATAAAAATAGATTTCCTGAAATAGCTAAAGAGATTGCAAATAAAGAGTACAAAGTATCTATGGAGTGTTATTTTACTGATTTTGATGTTAAAGTCGGAAACACTATTATACCTAAAGAAGCAGCTAGTGCTGTAGGTATAGACGTGGAAGCTGATATTTATGGAAAAAATGCAGTAGTTATGAAAGGTGGAGAAGAGATAGCACAAGGAACAGTAGCAAAGGTTTTGAGAGGAATATGTTTTTCAGGATGCGGTATAGTAAAAAAACCAGCTAATCCAGACTCTATTATACTTGAAACAGCCGCATCAGAAAGTGACGATAAAGATTTATTATTTGATTTGGATATACTAAGTAAAAAAGAAATATCCAATAAAAAAGATGAGTCAGAGGATATAAATATTAATGTAACCTCTAAAGAAGTAGAAGAGACTTATGAAAAGGAAGAATCTGAATTAGTGTATAATGACACAATAGGTATTTGTGTAAATTATAAAAAGTGTTTAAAGGATAAAGCAGGAGAAATAATAGGAGAGAATTGGTGTACAGCATTTGATACATCATGTACCTCACCAGGAGGCGATGCAACTGACCAGGCATGCCTTAGAAATGAGGCTCTACAGACTGCTTCTTTATACATACAAGATCTTTTTAAAAGTAAACACCAAGATGCTATTATATTAGAATCTTTGAGTCGTTTGCAGACAGCTTTATTAAAAGCAAAAAAAGATTAAATACAGTTTAGTAATATTTAAATGAATTAAAAAGTTAAAAATAGTTTAATGGTAAAGGAAATATAGTTTTAATACCGGGTTGGTAACCTAAACGAAATTAACGAGATAATAACGAAATAAGGAGGAAAACCTTAATATGGATAAAAAACTTAAGGAAGATATTGAATCAATTGTTAGTAATATCTTTTCTGAGAAAGAACAAGCAAATCAGAAACTGAAGACTCAAGATGCATTGAATGAGTCAGCAGAGACTATTGAAGAACTTACTCAGAGTCTAGAGGGTGTGAAAACAGAACTTTCTACAGTCAAAGAAACTTCACAAGAAGAATTGGCTGAAAAAGATTCTAAACTTTCCAATACTGTAACTGAGTTAGAGGCAGCTCAGAAAGAATTGGAAGTAGCAAAAGAAGCTCTTAAGGCTTCTGAAGAATCTTTGGAAGATATGAAGAAAGATCAGATTGCGAAAACAAGAATGTCAGAGCTTTCAGAATTGAAAGTTGCTATGACTTCTAATCAAGAATCTCAAACAGCTAAAGTGCGTGAGATGAATGATGAAGACTTTGATGCTTATAAAGTAGAAAGAGTAGAACTTCGTGATGCTGTAAAGAAAGAACTTAAAGCAGAAGCAGAAAAAGCTGCTGCTGAAGAAGACACTAATACACAGGTAGACACAGATAAAACTGAAACTGGATCAGAGGAAGATAAAACTGACACTGATACTGTAGCGGAAGAAGATGTAACTATTCCTGTTAATATACCTGCTGGTCAAGCAATTGCAGCAGCTATGAATTTTGAAACAAACCCCTCAGAGAGTATGGTATCTAAATATGCAGACCTTGGTAAAGCAATGGCAGCAAATTTAATCCCAGAATCTGATAAATAAAGAACTAAGGAGGAAAATAAGATATGTTTATTCCTAGACATTCAGTTGTAGAAAATCAATTTTGCAGTTACACAGAAGATGATGCTTTTGGCGCTGTAGGAGTTGGTGGTGTAGTAGCATATGCTGGTTCTGTAGTTTATCTAGATCCAGATGCTATCAATGAGGAACCAATGGTGAAGAAGATGGCAGGTGTTATTACTGAACCACCTTTTGGATTCATCATGCAAAAAGTCAAAGTAGGGTACCATAGTGTACATCCTTCAGGCTTTGTTATGCCAGGCGATTTAGGTTCTAGCGATGCTATAGCTCAGCCATTATATAATGCTGGTGGAGAGATTGCTGGTCATAAATCAGTACCTGTAGGTGTAGCTCATCTTGGTATTTTTGATACAGTACACTATATTTGTGAAGCTAGTGGCGGAACAGCCTCTGAAAAGATGGCTCCAGGCAGCTCTCTTTATGCTGCTGCGTACCAAGGTAGAGTTACTAATTCTACTAACAGTACACCAGCTACTGACGCTCCAGGTGAAACTGGTGACAGATCAAGTAACACTGTTGTAGCACGTGTACTTAAAGGCGCTAGTCTTGAAAAGTGCCAAGCTAATATGGATAATACGACTCTGTATCCAATCAGAGTTAAATTATTGGTTTAAAATAAATATTTGGATTAATGTGAATTTAACACATCCAATACTATATAATAATTAGGAGGAAATTTAAATGGACAGACAGGAAATGATGGATTTGTTTAAAGCTACTTCAGAAGTTAATACTCCTGAAGGAATGGCAGCCTATCGTGCATTCGCTGCAGCAATAACAACCCCAATATTACAACAAATCGAGCTGGAATCAATAATGAGACAGCTTTTTACTGTGGAAAGACTAGGTCCGGGTGCACAGGCGGTATATCCTGTAGCAGAAGATTTTGAGATTCCTGTATGGGTACTTCCAGGTTTAGGTTACGTAGCACAGAACTTCATAGAAGGTATCGGAGAAGAGGTATATATTCCTACTTTTACGATTGATGCTTCAGCCGACTGGAAAATTACTTATGCAAGAGATTCAAGGATCGATATTGCTACAAGAGCAGCTAATCGCGCCGCAAAAGATCTAGCAAATTACGAGGAGGAGTGTGGATGGAGAGTAATTATGCCAGCCGCAACTTCTGCTTTTTCAGGTAAAGGACTTTTGGGTTCTAGACCTGCACCAATATATGAGTTAGACTCAGCATCTCAGGGTGCTGGTTATCTTTCTAAAGAATTAATTAATAAAATGATTGTAGGGTTTAAGAGAACAGGTCGTACTCTTACTGATCTGTATGTATCTCCAGAAGATGCAGCAGATATTAGAGAGTGGACTGACACTGATATTGATCCTATAACTAGACGAGAGGTTTTTCAAGCGGGCGGAATGGGCGCACTTTGGAATGTATCTCTCCATGAGATTCAGCACTTAGGTGCTACTGGTATGTATAATATTAATGGTTATGGTTCTGCTTATGGTAAGTTTATCGCTGATAGTGGTAATACTTATAATGGCTATACTCTTGATAATCCTAATATTACTGCAGCTGATAGTACTGTAAGTACTCTTGGTGAAACGCAGATACTTGGTTTCGACTTGAGTGTTAATGACTCTCTTGTTATGCCCGTTCGTAAAGAATATGAAGCGCATGATGATCCAGCTTTACTCAGAGTACAGAAGCAAGGCTTCTTTGGCTGGGCAGAACTTGGATTTGCGTGTCTTGATAGTCGTATGTTAGGTATGGGTATTATAGATAGAAGCTAGTAATTATGATAATAATAATAATGACAGTACTTTATTTAGATTTAATATCTTCGTAAAGTACTGTTGTATTATTAGCAGGAAGGTGATATAAAATGTTTATAATCTTTAAGGTATTAATAGCAATTATTTTTTCAGAAGCTATTACTGAATTGGTAGTAAAATCTGATTTTTTTGCCCCTCTTCGTAAGAGCCTTTATAACAAAAATAATAAGATATTCGATTTTATACATGATATATTAGATTGTGGTTATTGTTTTTCAGTATGGGCAGCACTATTTACACTTACTATAATTTTCATAGTTGATAATATATTTATAAATTATTTTATTTATATTATTGTGATACATAGGTTGTCTAATATTTTACATAATTTAATAGATAGAACTGACAGAAATAAGGACTAAGTTTTTAATAGGACAAGGTTAAAAAAATAATTAAACAGAAAAGGAGAAATTATTATGAAAGGATCTGTAAAAAATATATCAAATAGTTGGCAATACGCCATGAAACGGTCTATTAGACCTGGGGGCGAAATTCCTCTAAAAGATTTATTTGAACAATACGGAAAAAAACATAACATAAAACCTAATAATGACTTTGTAGAATGGTTATATGATATAAAACTAAGAAACAAAGACAGGTGGAAGATAATATTTGGTTCAGATGTTAAAAAGGTTTCTAAAAATAAAAAAACTGATGTAGAAGTTTTAGAGTCTATTTCACCTAAGGAAACTAATAAAACTATAAAAAAAATGAAAGTTGAAGATGTTGCAGGTATGACAGTAAGAAAAGCTAGAGAGATTTTACCTACAATTATGGATTTGAATTTGTTAAAATACTCTCTAACTGAAGCAAGACAATTAGCAGATAAGGACAGTTTATGTAGACTATTACAAAAAAGAATAAAAGAATTACAGATTGCTGTGTAATTTAATGAGGTAGTTAAATGATTGTTTTAAAAAAGATAAACACTGATATAGTTGAAAAAATAATACTTCCTGGAGAAACAGAAGAATTTTTCAAAATTGATCTAAATTCGTATGAATCTTTTGAGTGGAAGGTTAAGGTGTTAATTAACAATCAAAGAGGTATTACTAAAATTTTTAGTTTATATACTGGTTCAATAATTGAATCAACTTCGTATGCTTTTTTAGGTGAACAATTTAAGGCGGATATAGATATATTTATATACTCAGGTAATTACTGTGTTTTTAATATTACAAACAACGAGTCATTGCCTATGAATTGTAGTGTTGCTGTAAAAAAATTTTAAGGGGGAATTTTAGTTATGACTCTTTTTGGTGCCAAATACGGATTTAAGATTTTAGGTTCTGACGATGTAATAGTAGATATAATAAACGGTGCGGTAACTCCTTCTATTTCTGGAATAGCTGCTCCTGAAGGCTCTTTATATCTTAAAACCGATGGTATTTCTTATAAAAAAACAGGACCGGCTGATGTTGACTGGCTTCCATATAGTGAAATTGATGGAGGCGCAGGACTTACCTGGGCTACTATTTCAGGAGCAACAACTGCTGAAGTAAGTAAAGGTTATATATTAGATTCTTCAGCTGGAGTTTTTACGGTTACTATGCCTGCTGCTCCGTCAGAAGGGGATATTGTAGGTTTTGTAGGTTTAGGTGATGTTTCAACCAATAATGTCACTATCGATTTAAATGGTTTGAATATGAATGGTTCTGGGGACGATTTAACCGTTGACCTAGACTATTGTTATTTTGAAATGCTTTACACAGGGAACGCAACTACTGGTTGGGTTCTTTCTAATACTGATGAGTCTGGTAATGTAGATAATATCAGGTCATTCATAGGTAACGACGATAATGTTGACCCAGCAGTTACCGAATACACTGAAGAAAATTATATTGTTGATGGAGATCCTCTTGAAGATGCAATTGATAAATTAGATATTGCATTATTTGATGTGGAAGCTACTGCTTCTGGTGTTGATACAGATCTCAGCGCTCTAGAAATTAGAGTAACTACAAATGAAGGCGATATAATTACTAATGCTAGTGGTATTTCAGAAAATGCTGGTGATATTTTTACTAATACTGGAAATATCAGTATCAACACTGGTGATATTTCAACTAATGCTGGAAATATTTCAACTAATGCATCCGGCATAGAGGCTCTTGAATCATATACTGGTTCTAATGGAGCATCCCTTCCAGATTACAATCAAGAATATTATATTAGTGATGGAGATCCTCTAGAAGAAGCAGTTAGTAAACTAGATGATGCTTTAAATACTGTA
>Ga0164313_10000887_pt1 | contig 25414 bp, 18 predicted proteins | sample GuaBasSedimGuay4_FD_113735 | JGI IMG/M metagenome (GOLD analysis project Ga0164313, IMG submission 113735) | Subseafloor sediment microbial communities from Guaymas Basin, Gulf of California, Mexico - Guay4, Core 4569-4, 0-3 cm | ecosystem: Environmental > Aquatic > Marine > Hydrothermal vents... | reverse complement strand
GTTCACCGAGCGCCCACCACTCCACCAGCCAACGCCCCGATCCGTCGTCGTGGTCACGCACATATTGCGCAATCGCCCGTTCGTGGGACCCGATCGGCCTGTGGGAGAAGTCAAAAGGTTCGGGCCAGACGATGGTGCCGAAACCGGCGCCGCTGTTGATGTTGATTGGCGGAGCCGGCAGTGGCAGCACGTGGCGCGGCACCGCCTCGGGCAGGAAATAGATCACATCGCGTACAAACCGCGGCACGATGACCAACGCCGCAAGCATTCCCAAGGCCACAACAAGCCTGGGGAGCCGCGTCTCGCGCCACTCCCGAATTGCCGCAACCAGAAACACAGCCGTCGGGATGACCGCAAAGAACATCGCCGGCAAACTGAAGCGGTATGGCTGGATCTGCCGCAGCGGTGCCAGGTACCCGCCCAGGTATGCGGCGCAGAGGAGGGTTCCCAGAGTGACAGCGAACAAACCGAATCGATCATCCCGGTCTCGCCGCCACATCAGCAGCCCGAACAGCCCACCAAAAAGGGCCAGGAACCGAAACGCCGAGCGCACTGCCACAACGCCGGTTTGACTGGGCTCCTTGAGCAACCCGACGTAGTCAAGAACCAAATTGCCCGCCGTGGCGTCCATGTAGAAGGCTGAGTCGAGAATGTAGTGCCAGAACCGAATCGCGACGGCAAGCCACCAAAGGTTGCACACGATGGCGAAAACCGCACATCCGACGACCGCCAGGTGTTCTCGCCAACCCAGCTCACCGCGAGCCCTCACATATAAAAAGCCCATCGGCACCACGAGAACAAAGAAGCTGTACGGATGCAGCGTATGGATCAAACCGAGTAGTAGACCCATCAGGATCACGTGCACCGAACGACGGTCGGCGAGCCATCTGTAAAAGAGCGCGACGGGCAGGAGGGCAAGCACCGCAGCAAAGGCATAGGAGATCATTCCAACCCACCATGCGTAATGTGCGAAGGAGTCAAAGAACCAACAAGCCGAACCGAGACCTACGACCAGAGTGGCCTCACCGACATCGAGCCCAAACAGACGAGCCGCGACAAAAAGGACGGGAAACACCAGAAGATGCACAGCCACTACGAACAGGTTGTGGCCCGTATGCAGAGGGACTCCGACCGTGCCGAGAGCGACGGTGAACACCTCGTGCAGCTTGTTGTCCGCGTCAAAGATCGCGCCCGACAACTGCCCGGCGAGCAGATGAGGATTGTAGGACCAGAAGCGACCGCTTTGTTCGAAGGCCTGAGCTGCCCGAAACGTCTGCTGATAGTGCGTGTCGTAGTCAAGGGTGGCGATGGGGTCCGGGCCAAAAACGACGGCGATGGGTACATACCGCAAGGTCAGCGCGACATGCAGTGCCGCGACGATGCCCAGGGCGATCCACGCGCTGTGCCTGCGCACCAATCACCTCCCCCAACTACCGTTGACACCATCGACCGGTCGTCCCTTGCCCAGATACGTGCAGGCGTTCATTCCCCATCTTACAGCTCTCCAGGTGCATCTTGGTTCTCATCCCCACACCGAAAATCGGAACGATCCCGGGCCCCGGCAGGCCGTTCCTAACCGTTGAATCGTCTCAGGCGTTTTACCTTCGAATGACCTCCGAGACTTGTGTTAGCGTTGGAACGAACGAAAGGTCCTTTCAATTCAGGGATCTCACCTCCTGAGCGTTGTTCTGAAATCGGAAGGCAACCCGGACTACATCGAGTGATCAGAATCATCATCGTCGTCACTTCGCTGCTTCTCTTCCTGTTGTTTTTTTGGTGGGGAACACAGAGTAATCCTCTTCAACTTTTCTGTTTGTTCTTTCCCCAATTCCATCTCATTCTTAGCACCACACTGATCGCCATCATCATCCTCGCTCGGGATCGTACTTCTTTCACTTCAATATTCGAATTCCTTGAGAATCATAAATACAAAATATTCCCGCTTCTTGGACTGCTCATCGCCGTCCTCCTCAACATCTTCGTCTTCGACAACATACCTCACGTGCAGGATGGCATCCATTACAAACACATGGCGGAGGTTTTTGCTCACGGAAACATCGCTCACGCTATGCCAGCTCATTACGAGTTTTTCCTTTACCCGTTCTTCATGGTCGATGGCAGTCAATACTTTTCGCTTTTCATGCCTGGTTTCCCGATATTTCTGACTCCGTTTGCGCTCTTCGGTCTAACGTTCCTGGCCAACCCGATTCTGACGGCACTCAATATTCTTCTTATCGGGATTTTTGCTCAGTATCTTTTCGGTACTCGGAGTTCAATGATCTCGATGCTCCTGTTTGTGACTTCTCCATTTATGATGACGATGTCTGGCACATGGATGCCTCACCCGTTTACAGCGATGCTCACACTTATTGCGGCATTATCTGTGATCAAATCTGCGACTCAAGGAGGATTTCATCTGCCGATAGTCGCAGGGTCAGCGATTGGCTGGATGGTCTTTACAAGACCTCAGAACGCACTCTTTCTCGCAGTTCTGTTCTTCGCCTTCATCACCCTCGAAATCAAGGGCAGAGATCTCGTCAGAACAATGGCCCTGTTCTCCGGCCCCATTGTTCTCGGGATCGTCATCCTCCTCACGTACAATCACGCTTTCACCGGAAGTCCCCTTACATTTATTCAGGACATCTACTTCGATACCAGTGAGCCGGTCGATGACTGCCACCGCATCGGGTTGGCTACCGGATGCCTGCACTGTAATGGAGAATCACTACCTGATGGAGGGATGACCTGGAAACATGGGGTCACCGTCACAAAAGAGCGAATCATCCCGCTTGTGATGGAGACCTTTCCACATCCTCTATTCTTTGCGTTTGTGATTCTGTCCTTGACCGTAACTATGAACGACACCTCGGAGAGCCGAAAATCGCTATTCTTGATATCTCTATTTCTTGCACCGGTGTGTGGCTATTTTCTCTTCTATTTCAATGGGAATGTATTTGGGCCACGGTATTTCTATGAAGGAGTCATCTTCCTTATCATTGCCGCCGCATCTGGTATCGACATTCTCTTGCGGTATTTTGAAAAACGAAAATCAAAGTGCGGTTCGTTGATTGTTATTTCATTTCTCGTTGGAAGTTTCCTTTTCGGAGTTTCCCGAACAGTCCCGAAAATGGTCTCGATATACGATCATTGTTTTTGGGGTGTAGGACCTCTCTTGAGAGATTTGGTTGATGAAGAAGGCTTCAATAAGTCGGTGTTTTTTGTGTCGATCGTCGATGAAACGAGTTACGGAAATTGTTTGGTTGCTATGAACCTTTGGGATTTTGAAGGTAGCAAGAATGTTTTTGTGAGAGATCTTGGAGACGAATCGAACTCCAAATACATGCACTATATGGAGGGATGGGACTTCTATCGGGTCAAATATGTTCCATGGAAGGACCAATCAGTGCATCCAATAAAGATCGAGCCAACTCTGTCTGAAGAGATCGTTCATGTCGAGATGGAGGACAAGTTTCTGCCATACTCAATCAGAGATGAGAACCCAGACTATTGCAACGTCTATCCAGTTAAAGAACACGTCATCAGCTATCTAGGATTTCCGAAAATCGAACACCGTAGACTGTCGAGGAAGCAATCTCTATACTGCAGATTCATCAACGAAGATCAAAGCTATACCTTTGGCCAATACTTCTCGATGAGCGGTGTGTACACGTCCACGTTGGCAGCTGTCTCAGGGCCCGAGTTCGGGGATCTCGACATCTTCGTGGATGATGGACTGGTCGCCTCGATCGCTCTGAATAATCGGTTTGACACATCGCTGTCCGAATTCGTTTTCGAGATCGATGTATCGCAGGGACTTCACACCTTCCGAGTCGCCCCGAGTCCAAACTCTCTCCCCGAGGGGGATCACTTCATGATTGATTTCGTTCGATTCGAGAAAACCGGGGACGTGAACTGACAGGCGGAGATCAGAAATCCGGAGGCAGCGAAAAGGCGATGACGACGACTCCCGTTTCGTCGATCCTCACCGTGCAGTCTTCGACCGAGGTGTTCGGCCCGGCATTGAGCCCTCGGCCATTGAATCCTTGATCCACAAGGATGGCGGTCGGGACCCAAGCGCGTCCAAAACCATCCAGGGACAGGAGGATTTCCTCTGCGGCGGCGGAACCTTGGGGGAACACCAGAGTGACTTTCGTGCCATTGACGGTCACTGTCCAGTTACTGGTGGTTCCATCCTCGAAGCCGTCGGCGAAAATCGGCTCCTCATAGGCCAGGGCCATCGCCTGCCAGTTGGTGGAGCCGGAGTCGGTCTGAACGAGGGGCGCGATGAGGACGCCCGCGGCCAAGAACGATACCGCAAAATAGACCCGCGGTTTTGCGATCACGGCGCGCCTCCCGTCGTTCTTCTGTGTTCCGCTCGGCCGAGCCTATCAGTGGAGTGTCTGAAGGTCAATATCGTTGGGCGTGGGAGGAACGAGCCTGTAGAGAGGCCCTGTGGGAACGATCTCGTACCCGACCATTCGTGCCGAAACCCGGTCGACATACACCGGCCGGCGTTCGACCTCATGCCGGAGGAAGACCAGGAGGTCGGGAGGATGGATCAGGAATCGGTTGATGGTAATCACATCCGGGCGCATTCCCTCGACCAATTGGAGATACTGGACCACCGGTACGGTGTGGAAGTACCCCGCGACCACAGCCTCAGGCTCCACCGTGCGCAGGATGAACTCACCCCGATCACGGGCGCTCCAATCGTGCGACCGATCGACCACTGGCCAGTTTACGACCGCGACCACGACAACCGCTCCGACCATCAGCATCCTCAGGAGCCAGGCGCCTGCCCGGGCTTCGGCCCGATCAGGAACATCCCGAACCCAATCCAGCAACGCCTGGTACCCAATCCCGATGAAGACCGTGAGCAACAAAAAGAGCGGGAGATACATCGTCTGTTTGTCGCCTGCTTGGTAACCGATGATGAACACAGAATAGGCGCCCAACATCACGAGCAGCGACACACCCACTCTGCGGTTTCGGCGCGTCAGCACCCACGCGCCAAGCAGGGCGGGTCCGACCCCGATCAAGAGGCCCCGCCACAGCTCGAGAAAGAACCCTGTCGCCTCAGCGAGGATCTGACTCGGGGTGTAGTTGAAGACCATTCCGTGGAACTGCCGCCCGGAGACGAGCCACAAGAGGCCGTCCCAGCTGGCCAGGTCACGCGCCACGAACTGGCCACTCGCGTCAAACGCTCCCGCGTAGTTGAACTCCGGCCCACCTAAATAGAGGAATGGTAAGTAAAGATACAACGCCAGTCCCGCGCCGAGGCCGGCGAGGCCGAAAGTGACCGAGCGTTTGTCGGTCAACTGGCGTGAGGTGGTGGATCCCACCATCAGCCGCAGCCATCCTGGAATCAGCAACACGGTGGTCATGTGATGCGCAAGCCCGAGGCCAAGGAGGAGCGTTGCCGTCCCCATTCTCCCAGGCTGAGGATCGTCCGCCCAGACAAGCGCCGTCAAGACCAAACCGGCAAGCAACGCCGTTTGCAGGGTGTAGACCTCCGCCACCAGTGACATCGCCCAGAAGAAGCGAGCGGTCATCAACAGGCCCAGGGCTCCTGCCGCAGCCCATGGCCCGACTCCCAGGCGCCGTAAGATCACGAAACCGAGCGCGATGGTGAGAGCCCCGAACACTGCCGACAGCAAGTTCATTCGGTAGCCGATATCACCGAGGGGAACGGCGTGACTCCACAGGCGGCCGAGCAAGAGGTAGAGAGGGTAACCGGTAGCTCGGACCAGCCCGCCGGTGTAGGCCGCAGTGGTCAGTTCGGCGCTGTCGAGGTTGTAGACAGTGGGCGCCAGCGTACGGAGGTACAGCCCGAAAGGCACCAAGAAAGCGGCGATGAGGCCCACGATCAAGCTGCGTCTGGGCACCATGAATTCCTAACACCTAAACTGAGCGATTCTGCCGGATGAGATGTGCCAAGTCCTTGATGCTCTGGTGTTTGCAAAAAATGCAGGAATACTGGTGGTATGCCGAGGCTTTTTGCAAACGCCCAGAGCGCAAGGAATTGGTGCAGATCGCCGGTGAGAATCGCTCAATTTAGGTAACAATCAATGGTCGGAATGATCGTGATTGCTCGACCTCCAGTCGATTTCCGTCTCGGACCGGCCGGATATCACCCTGATACACGGACACCTTGCACGTGGAGAGGCGACCATGCGAAGGTCGTAGTTGGGACTCATTCGGCAGAAACGGGGTTCGGTCGCTCATAGGGGACTCAATCATATGGCATCACGTCGTCTCATGTTTCTCGTCGGTCTTTTTTTGACCACGTGCGCGACCCTGCAGATCGAGGTCTTGTGCACACGGTTGCTGTCCGTGATCGCCTGGTACCACCTGTCATTCCTCGCCGTTTCCATCGCCATGCTCGGGATGGCCGGCGGCGCGGTACGGGCGTATATCAGAACAGACCTCTTCAACACCGTGACCGCTCCTCGCGTCCTCGCACGCACATCCTTTCTCTTTGCCGTCTCGATCCCGGTGTGCCATGTCATCAACCTGTGCATCCCGATTCAATTGAGTGCGACGCCAAACGCCGTTGCTGCGGTTGCGTTGACCATCGCGGTCTTAACCGTTCCCTTCTACCTGTCCGGAATCGTCGTCACCGTTGCTCTGACACGGGTTCCGGGACCGACGGGCCGGGTCTATGCCATCGATCTCATGGGAGCCGCAGCCGGGTGCCTTCTCGTCATCCCCATGCTCAACTCCTGGAGCATCAGTTCCGCGACGATGCTGTGCTCCGCGGTCGCGATGACCGGAGCGATGTGTTTTCACATGTTTGCCGAAACCGGCCGGGAACGCGGAATAGCAGCTCTCGCGGCACTTTTCGTGGCTGCAGGTTTCATCAACGACCTGGGAGAGAACGGGCTGCGCGTCGCCTGGAGCAAGGGAAACTACCGAGCCCCTTCCGAAATCGTCGCCGAGCGTTGGACGGGTCATGGCCTGATCACCGCACACCGGCCGGTCGTCGGCAAACCGCAATACTGGGGCGAGGGTCGTGGCGCGCCCGCGATCGAAGTCTCGATGATCTGGATGACGATCGACGGGTTGGCCGGGACATCCATGACCGCCTGGGATCAACGACCTGAGTCTCTGGACTGGATTGCCCACGATGTGACGTCTCTTGCCTATCACCTCCGCAGAGGAAAAGATGTTGCCGTCATCGGTATCGGTGGCGGTCGAGACCTGCTCTCTGCGCTGTGGAGCCGAGCTCGATCGATCACCGGTATTGAGATCAATCGTGGATTCCTCGACCTGTTGAACGGAGATCTCAGCGACTATGCGGGCCTCTCCAATCAGAAGGAGATCGTCCTCGAACATGACGAGGCCCGCTCTTACCTCACCCGCACCGATCAGCGCTTCGACGTGGTTCAGATGTCGATGATCGACAGCTGGGCGGCGACCGGCGCCGGCGCCTTCACTTTGTCTGAGAACGGTCTCTATACAACCGAGGGCTGGCATGCTCTCATCAGGGCGCTTCGGTCCGATGGATTGCTGGCGGTCTCCCGCTGGTATTCGTCTGACAGACCATTCGAGCTCGGCCGGCTCGTTGCCCTGGCGACCGCCGTGCTGCTCGAGCGAGGGGTCAGCCAGCCGGACACCCAAATCGTCGTCGTGGCTCGTGATCGCGTTGCATCCCTGATTCTGGCTCTCCAGCCGTTCACCCCCGAAGAACTCGAAACGATCTCACGGGTCGCCGACGCAGAGGGGTTCACCATACTCGTCGCTCCAGATTCCCGCGGCAGCGACCCGATGCTGAGCAGCTTGAGCAGGTCTCAGTCACTCGATGAGCTTCTGGCCAGGGTCGATCACGAGGTGTACGATCTGCGGCCACCGACCGACGAGCGCCCCTACTTCTTCAACATCCTCAAACCCGGTGTGTTCCTCCTCGGTTCCTTCTCGAGGGAGGAACTCGGTGTCGTGGGGGCCGGCAACCTCGTGGCCACTCTCATGCTCCTGTTGCTCTGGTGCATCACCGCCACCGGTGTCGTCGGCACCATTGTGGTCCCACTGCTCCGCGTCGGCCCTCCGCAGATGGCTGTCCCTGCCTTCGCCGCGTCTGTTCTCTACTTCGCCCTCATCGGCATGGGTTTCATGTTTGTGCAGATTCCATTGCTTCAGCGCTTCTCGGTGTATCTGGGGCACCCGACCTACGCTCTTGCCGTCATCCTCTTCTCGATGATTCTCTTCGCCGGGTTCGGCAGCCTGCTGTCCGATCGCCTGGTCGACCTCCGGATGAAACGGGCCTTGACGATCCTGCCGGCGGTCGCATCGGTGTTCCTCCTGATCGGATTGTTTAGCCTCCAGTCCCTCATCGATACGACCATCTCTCTCGGTCTCTTCGGCCGCTGCGTCGTGGTCACGCTGTTCGTAGGCGTCGTTGCCTTTCCCCTCGGGTTCTTCTTCCCGCTCGGTCTCCGCACCGTGCGACGGGTTTCAGACGATGCAACACCGTGGTTGTGGGGTATCAATGGTGCGGCGGGGGTTCTGGCCGGCGTCACCGCTGTCGCTGTTTCCATGTGGTGGGGGATCTCGGCCAGTCTCCTCCTGGCAGCGACCGCCTATGCGCTGTTGTATCTGCCACTTTGGCTGATCAACAGGGCGTAATCGGTCGCCGACGACCCGAGAATGGACAATGGCTGACAGGGACGGGTTTAGTCCAGGGTTCTCGCGAACATGCCGGCGAGCGCCAGGGGCAAGTTGCCGGCCAGCTCCACGGCACACGGAAGTCGGCAGTGATTGCAATTCCGCAATTGATCCGCAACGTCCCGGAACTCCTGTGATTTGAACAGCTGATCGAGATCCAGCTCTTCCCACCGATTGCAGGTCAGACAGCGGCAGTCGCACCGTGGCGTCGGTTTGAGATAGAGCAGAAACGGCCGTCGATGCAGCCACAGCTCGCGGCCGATGTCGAATCCGAGACGAACGGAGTCGCGGAGCACCATGGCGGCAATGCTAGCAACAAAGACGTCACCTTGCCAAACCTCCGTGTGCAGACACCACGCCGTCTCGTTCTGAAGACGGAACGACCACTCGAATTGGGAAGTGTGAGCCGCATCACAACCAGTTTCCTCGCGTTCTCCGCTTTACACGGTAGAGACGGCCGATGACACGGCAGTCACAACCGTTGAAAAGAGGAGAACACCATGGATTCGATCACGAACTCGCCCAAGACCCCCACGACGACACATCTTCTTGCTTACGTACTGATCTCGGTTCTGACGATCGCCGTTCTGATCTCAACGGCCGGGCAGGCCCTGGCGACCGGCGCGATCTTCTACGCCCTCGAGACCGGGGAGGTTAGGGCCCTCGATATGGAAACGGGTGGTGATACCGGCATCAGCATCCCTGACGCCTCCTTCTTCGGAGACCCTCCGCCAACGGCCACTCGACGCAACATCGCCTACGATCCCGATGAAGATCTCCTGTGGTATTCGGCCGACGACAGCAACGTGCACTCGCTCTACGTCAGCACCCTCGCCGCCGGCCCGATCATCTCCGATATCGGCGACGCCCCCTTGGGCGCCATCCGCACCATCGCCATCGACAGCTTTGTTCGGCGCCTCTACATCTCCAGTTCTCTCGGCCACGTCGAGGTCTACAACCTTCAAACGAACGCCAAGATGTTCACGATCCCTTTGTCCGCCTTCGGCTCCACCGAGCCGAACCCCGGCAACCGCAGAAGGCTCGCCGCCGACGGCAATGGCAACCTCTGGTACGCGGCGAACGACGGCGACTTCAAGGAGTTCGTCCCGCGTCAGGACAGCCCTTCCTTCACCGGCCGGGTGATCCAGTTTGTCGCACAGAACGAACCCCTGAACCCGAGGCAGTACCGCGCCTTCGTCACCGCAGGCTGGCCCAATCATGACCACCACCTCTACTACGCCACCTCCGAAGGCGACGTCTTGAGCTTTAATCTCGACACCCTGGCTTTCGCCGGGCTCACCCTTTCAGAACCCTGGTTCTGGACCACAAGCAATCCCGGCGCGCTTCGCACTCTCGCCATCGATCCCACCTGGACACCCTCCGGTGCCCCGCCGGCGATGCCGACAGGCATCATCGCTTCCGATGGTACGTACCCGGACATGGTGGAGGTGAGCTGGAACCCTGTCCCGAATACTGACGACTACCTTGTGTACCGCCGAACAGTCGGAACCGGCACATGGGGCTCCATTGCCGTCCCCCTCATGACTCCTCCACTTTATGACTATCAGTCCATCGTGCCGGGTGAGGTCTATGAGTACGCGGTCAGGGCGCGCAACCAGTGGGGATTGAGCGAGCAAAGCACCGACACCGACACCGGGTACGCAGCAGGAATGGCGCCGCCGACCGGATTGTCCGCCAGTCAGGGCACCTTTGACGATCGGGTCCGGGTTTCCTGGGATGGCGTGTCGGGAGCGACCGGATACCTGGTCGGGCGGGTTCTCTATGGCGGCGGGATGCCGACCACCGTATGGGTGACCACCACCACATGGGACGACATGAACGCCCTGCCCCTGGGTTCGACCTGGGAGTACTGGGTCTACGCCTGCACCGATCCGTCGACGTGTTCGGCGAGTAGCGACCCGGCGTGGGGCTGGATCAGCTCTCTCATCTTCGCCGACGGATTCGAGTCCGGTGATCTGTTGGGCTGGAGCGACTCGCAATACTGACCTGCCGGACGGGTCGACAATAATGAGCGGGCGCTTCGGCGCCCGCTCGACTCTTTTCGGGAAGGCTGCTACAACGGTTGTCAGAAAATTGATGACCGACGATGACAAGCAACCGGCCGGGGTGACTCAGCTGCTTCACGCCTGGAACGAGGGCGACGTGGACGCCCTCAAGGATCTGATGCCCATGGTCTTCGCGGAGCTCAAGCGGATGGCCCGCTGCCGCTTCGCCTCGGAGCGTTCCGGCCACACCCTGCAGCCGACCGCGATCGTCAACGAGGTCTACCTCCGACTGGCCAGCCAGAAGACACCCAAGCTCGCGAACCGAGATCACTTCCTCGCCTACTCAGGAAAGATGATGCGCTGGATTCTGGTCGATCACGCACGCCGACACCGCAGCGAGAAACGCGGCGGCGACCAGCCAACCATCTGTCTCAGCGACGACCTCGATATGAAACCGGTAGCCACCCCCGGTATCGACATCCTCGCCCTCGATGAGGCGATGGGACGGCTCGAAGAACTCGAACCGCGCCAGAGCCGCGTTGTCGAGCTGAGATTCTTCGCCGGTCTGACCATTGAAGAAACCGCCGCCCTCTTGGGGGTCTCGGTCAGTCTGGTCAAGGACGACTGGCGCATGGCGAGAACCTGGCTCTACCGCCAGCTGACGAAGACCGGCGGGCACGCGTGACCGATCAAGAGTCCTACCGTCGGATGCAGGAGATCTTTCTCGAGGCGAGCGCGCTTCAAAAACAAGACCGGACGGCCTATCTCGACCGGACCTGCACAGATGACCCCGAGATACGGGCAGAGGTGGAGGAGATGCTCGCCGCCGAGAGTCAGGTCGGCACCTTTCTCGAAAACCCCGCCCTCTCACCGTCGTCAAAGGAACTCCGCGCACGTGAAAAGCCCGACCCGAAGGTCATCGGTCCCTACCGGATCCGGAAGCGATTGGGCGCCGGGGGCATGGGGGTGGTCTATCTCGCGGAACAGCTCGAGCCGGTACGCCGTCAGGTTGCGCTCAAGCTGATCAAGAGCGGAATGGACACCGAGCAGGTGGTGGCGCGATTCGAGATGGAACGCCAGACTCTGGCGTTGATGGAGCACCCGGGAATCGCCCGCGTCCTGGATGCGGGTGCGACCGACGACGGCCGGCCGTTCTTCGTCATGGAGGTCGTCCGAGGCACTCCGATCACCGATTACTCCAACCAGAGTGGGTTGGACCTCAATCAACGACTCGTTCTGTTTGCTCGGGTCTGTGATGCCCTCCACCACGCTCATCAGAAGGGCATCATCCACCGCGACATCAAACCGTCGAATGTTCTCGTAGAGAGCAGCGGTGACGATGCGACGTCCAAAATCATCGACTTCGGGATCGCAAAGGCGACCAACCAGAGACTGATCGACGGAGACATGCAGACGCGGATCGGCCAGATCATCGGCACCCCCGAGTACATGAGCCCGGAACAAGCCGACGTGTCCGGGCTCGATATCGACACCCGTTCCGACATCTACTCGATGGGCATCATGCTCTACGAGCTGCTGTCCGGAAACCTGCCTTTCGACTCCGCGACCGAACGATCCGGAGGCCTCAGCCAGATCCACCGCATTCTCTCCAAAGAAGAACCACCCACCCCGAGCTCCAAGGCTTCGTCCATCGACGGGTCGAAGATCACATGCGGTCTCAGCCCACATGAGCTGGGACGCAAGTTGAAGGGGGATCTGGACTGGATTGTCATGAAGGCAATCGACAGAGACCTCGACCGCAGGTACCAGTCGGTCTCGGAGTTCGCCTCTGACATTCGGCGGTATCTGGCCGACGAGCCAGTGCTCGCAACACCACCGGGGACGACCTATCGTCTGCGGAAGTTCGTCCGCCGGCATCGGACCGCGGTTGCCGGATTCGTCGCGGGGATTCTCCTACTCCTCGTTGGTGTCGTGGCCACGACCTCCCAGGCAATCCGAGCAACCCGGGCCGAACGGGAAGCCCGGCACCAGGCCGCTCTCGCAGCCGACGTTAACAGCTTTCTGATCTCCATGCTCTCAGAAGCCAATCCTGCCAACCGGCCCGCAGGCATCGACTTCACGGTTGTCGATGCGCTCGAAACCGCGGCCCATATGGTCGATGCCGGTGATCGTTCACCACGACTGGAAGCCGAGGTCCGGCGGGTGGTCGGCGTGACCTTCTATTCCCTCGGCCGCTATGAAGAAGCCGAGTCGCAGATGCGCACCGCTCTCGAAACCCTCCGGTCACTCGATGAGGTGCCTGCATTCGAGGTGGCCCAGCTCGAGATCCAACTCGGGAACATCCTTGTCGACAGCGGCGACGTGGACGAAGCGGCTCGAGTCCTCGAGGAGGCACGAGAAGTCTTCGCCGCAGCCGGCCCTGACCACGCCGTGTCATGGGCGACTGCAACTCACTATCTGGCTGATGTCGCCAGGGTGAGGGGCGATCACGAGGCCGCGGAGGAACTCAACGAAACCGCCCTCGCCGCCGCTCGAGAGGTTGACGGCGACCCCGCCGACACCATCGAGGCGAGCGTACTCATCAATCTCGGGTCGCTGGACCTCGAACTGATGGAGGTCGAGAGTGCGGAGAAGCGGATCCGAGAGGGATTGTCACTGCAACGAAAGGTGCTCGGGGACAGCCATCCGACCATCGCCCAGACCCAGCTCACACTGGCCAAGGTGCTGGCCGAGAAGGGCGAATTCGACACCGCCGACCGGCTCTTCCAGGCCAGCCTCGAGACAACCCGAGAGGTCTTCGGTGAGGACCACATCCGAGTTGCCGTCATCCTGCACAACTATGGCTTCCACCTCAGGGATCGAAATCCCGAACGGGCGGAGGCCTACCTTCGCGAGGCGGTCCAGGTCTTGGAGGGCCGGGGCAACGATGCCGCGGTAGCCCGGGCCCTCGACGTTCTCGCCGCAACACAGCTCGAGCTCGACCACTCCGAAGACGCCGAGAGCAGTTTCCTCCGCGCCCTTGATCTGCGGCGAAGCTCCTTGCCCGACGATCACCCTGACATCGCACAGAGCCTCAACAACCTCGGCAGCCTCTACATGCGAAGTGGTCGCTTCGATCGGGCGGTGCCGATGCTCGAACAGGCGATCGAGCGCTTTCGCCGAACCCACGGTGACCGCCACCCGCAGGTTGTTGTGGTGACCTACAACCTGGGTTCGACCTTGTCCGACGCCGGCCGACTCAAGGAGGCCCGATCCATCCTCCAGACTGCCTTCGAGCTCGCCATCGAGGTCTTCCCCGAAGGTCACCTCAACACCGCAGTCATGCAGGCCAAGTACGGTGAGTGCCTGGCTCGGCTGTCACGCTTCGAACAGGCCGAGGCACTCCTCGTCCCCGCCCGCGACAGGATCAAGGCCCAGCTCGGTGATGATCACTGGCGAAGCCGGCAGGCGGACGAGATGGTCGAGAAATTGTACTCCGAGTGGGGTCGGACCCCTCCCCATGGACCCTTGCCGCCCTTGTAGCACCGAGCGATTCATCAGTTTCGGCCTCAATCGCCGGTAACAGCCCACGCCGGGAGTCCTGCCAGGTCTATGCCGAGGACCGCGGTGCCGAGGAAGTAGAACACCACCGAGATGACGAGCACGCCGATGAGGTTGATGAAGATGCCCACTCTGGCCATTTCGGCGATGGTGATGCGGCCGCTGCCGAAAATGATGGCGTTTGGAGGAGTGGCCACGGGCATCATAAACGCACAGGAAGCCGACAGGGTGGCCGGGATCATCAGCAGCAGCGGGTTGGCCTTGATGGCCACCGCGACCGACGCCAGGATCGGCAGGATCATCTCGGTGGTCGCCGTGTTGGAAGTCAACTCGGTCAAGAAGGTGAGGCCGCCGCAGGTGAGGGCGATCATGACATATGGCGGGACTCCCTCGAGACCTGCGAACCGAATACCGATGAACTCTGACAGACCGGTTTCCCGAAAACCCTGGGCGAGGGCGAACCCGCCGCCAAAGAGCAGCACGATGTGCCATGGGATCTTGCTGAACACATCGACCCCCATCACCGTCGGGCAGGCTGCCTTTGGGCTTCGGGTCGGGATGAAGAAGAGGATCATCGCCATGGCGACCGCAACCGTTGCGTCGTCTATCAGATCCGCCCGCGGGATCAGTCGCGACCACCCCGGGATGGTCACAATCCCCAACGCCAGGTCCTTCCGGAAGATCCAACCGATGGCGGTCGCCGCAAAGACCACGAGCACCGCACGCTCTTCGTACGACATCCTGCCGAGCGCCGCGTACTCGCGCTTCACCACTTCGCGGTCGACATCGAACGAATCCGAAAAACGGAAGAACACCCGCGTCAGCAACAGCCACACGATGGTCAGCAGAATCAGAGTGATGGGAAACGCCATCACCAGCCACTGGCCGAATGCGATGGGCTCGGCGCCGGGAAATGTGATTTCGAAGATCCTCGCAAACGAAAGGTTCGGCGGTGTGCCGACAAGGGTCGCCATCCCGCCCAATGAGCATGCGTAGGCGATCCCCAGCATCAAGGCGACGGTGAAGGAATGGCAGGCCTTGATTCCGTATTTCTCCTCCAGTTGAAGGATGATGGCCATGGCGATGGGCAGCATCATGATCGCGGTGGCGGTGTTGGAGATCCACATAGAAAGGAAGGCCGCGGCGATCATGAAGCCGAGGATGATGCGCGCAGGCCCGCCGCCGATCTTCCGGATGACCCAGAGCGCGATTCGCTTGTGAAGCAACCATTTCTCCATGGTCACGGCAATCATGAAACCGCCGATGAAGAGAAAGATGGTGCTGTTGACGTAGATTGGCGCGCAGTCCCGGGTCTTCATGATTCCAAGCACGGGATACAGCACCAGGGGCAGCAGCGCCGTCGCCGAAAGGGGGATCGCATCGGTGATCCACCACGTCGCCATCAACACCGCGACCGCCGCCATACGGGTGACTGTGGGGTTGGAGGGGTCGAGATCCAGAAAGAGGGTGATCCCGAACAGGAGAGGACCCAACAGGAGGCCGATCTTCTGGCTGGTCTTTCTGTCGTTTGAGATCTGTTCAACAGGCACCACGCCAGCTTAGCGGATCCACGCCCATTCAGACCCGGAGATTGCGATGCTCATCCTCGTTTGTCTCTGTACAGCCGGTATCACAATCGAGAACGGTATCGCGTTCACACGGCTACGTTGCGCTGAGCGTCTAAGGGCGATGGCGATCGCCCCGATCGCAATTGCGACCACCGATTTGGAGGAAGTCTCGACCCTGGACACAAACGTCATTCTCTCACTCTTCGAACCAGTTCGCGCTGCTCGAATGTGTCCCTGCTCACCCGTTCACATGGTGGTCTCTTGTAACCTAAGATGAAACTGAACCAAACCGCGGAGGACGGCGTGATGTGCTTTCGAACGACCGGCGGCAGGACCATGGCTATGTCGATCTTCATCAGCGTGTTTGCAGCGGCCGGATCTCAGGGTCAGATCCTCGTCGATCACAGGTGCACGAACACGGCCCTGGTTCCCGACCAGTGGATTGCGGTGGCGAAGGCCGACCTTCACATCGCGTACAACCACACCAGTCACGGGAGCCAGATCATCAGTGGGATGGAGGCCCTCGAGGATTTCCCGGCCTTTGGCGATACCTTCGGGTGGTCGGATAACGGCGCCGCCGGCCTCGACCTCGATGACCGCGGCATTCCCTGCTCGGTCCCCGACCTCAGCCAGGGGGACTGGATCGACGAGCACGACGTGACGCCCTGGGTCACTTGCACCCGAGCCTTCTTGGACTCCCCCGCCAATAGCCACATCAACGTGATCATGTGGTCGTGGTGCAGCATTGATGGACACGACGCCCAGCGCTACGTGGACAACATGGATCGGCTGGTGTCGGAGTACCCGGAAACGACTTTCGTCTTCATGACGGGCCATGCCCAGGGTCAGGGCGAGGACATGACCCCCGACAGCGTGCACTTCAACAACGAGCTCATTCGAGAGCACTGCCGAGCCAACAAGCGCATCCTCTTCGATTTCGCCGACATCGAGGCTTACGATCCGGACGGAAACTACTTCTGGGATCGGGATCTCGAGGACAATCTCGACTACAACGGCGGCAATTGGGCCCGCGAGTGGATCGCCTCCAACCCCGGTTCAGAGCTCGATCAACTCACCACCGGCACCGGTGTTCACGGCTACCCGGGCTGCCCGGATTGCGCCCACTCCGACTCTCCCCTCGAGTCAAAGATCAACTGCGTCCTCAAAGGTCGCGCCGCGTGGTACCTGTACGTCAGGCTGGCTGGCTGGGAATCTGAGACTCCGGTTGTGCGGCGGGCGACCCGCCGAGTCGTACCGAACCCCTGAGGCTGTCCGTCCGGGTGGGCACTGAAACGAGGACCCGGTGGACCAACGGTCAACCGATGAAGATGTTGGCCGCCGCGCTCAAGCTCTCAGCCGCCGAGGTGCCCATGGTGCGCTGCATGAGCTTGCCGATTCCCTCGATGATCGGCTGCATCACCCTGAGGTGGTACAAGATGGCCATCAGGCTCGAAAAGAAGACGATCGACGGCAGGATCCAGAACGCCACCGTGAAAGAATAGACGTCATGAAAACCGCCACGAACGCCACACCGGAACCGGCTGCGTCATTCGCAGCGCGGCACCGACGGCGCACGCTCGCGCTTCTCGGTACCATCTTCGTCGTGGTCTGCGTGTCGCGGGCGGTGGTTTTCCCCGCCTCGATTTGGGAGCAGGATGAAGCGTATTTCGCGGCCGCGGTCGTCGAAATCGATCTCGAAGCTTCCTCGCCCCATCCTCCGTTCTTCCCACTCTGGATCGGCATCGGCAAGGCTGCCGGGCTTGTCGGGTGCGCACCCGCCACGGGTCTTCAGACTGCGAGCGCGGTCTTTGGTTCATTGATCTTCTTTCCGTTGGTCGCACTGTGGTCGAGATTCATGACTCCGACCCTCGCGTTATCCGCCGCCGCGCTTGGGCTCGCGGCTCCCGGGGTCTGGCTGCTCTCCGGACGGGCGTTCTCGGGGACGGCGGCGACGACGATGCTCGTGGTGGCCCTCGCCTGCTGGACACGACCGAATCCGGATCGGCGGTGGCTGGCCGCCGGCTCGCTGGCGGCCGGTCTCGCGGTGTTGATCCGGCCGCACTTCGTCCTCGTTGTCGCCGTCGTCACGATCGTGATGCTGGCCAGGCTCGATCGACGACACCGTGTTGCGTTGATCGTCCCTGCCGTAGCCGCAACGACGGCCGGCGGCGCCGCGTTCGTCTGCGCGGCCGGGGGAACCGCCGCCGTCGCCGCGGCCCTCTCAGAGCATGCGGCGCTCCACTTTGGCGCTCTTTCCGAGGCCGCTCGAGGTCTCCTCGACTCTGGCCTGGCGAGGGTTCTTGGTCACCCAATCAGTTCGGTCGGGTGGTGCGGGCTCGCCCTCTGGGGGGCTTGGATCGTCCTCCGTTCGTCAACAAAAAGGGTCGTGGGCCTGCCCGTCGTAGCTGCGCTCGGATCTCTCGTGATCCTGGTCTTCGGCCTGTCCAACCCCGCCCATCCTCGATATGCGGTGCCGCTGGTCATTTTGTCGTGCGGGTTCGTCGTCATAGCACTCAGCCGAATGTTGAGCGAGCGCTGGACGTTGGTTTTGGTCACGGTCGCGATCAGCGCTGCCGCGGCGGTGGTTTTGCCGACCGCAGCGATCTACCGCCAGGAGGCGAGCCCTCCATTACGCGCCCTCGCCCACGCCGATAGGCTGGCCGCCCAGCGTGAGGGCGTGGTGGTCATCGATCGGAGTCTTCACTCGTTCGTTCTGCTTCGCGAGGCGACCGAGGCGACGTCCGCACCGACGATCTTCGATCATGTCGTCGAACTCGGGGCAAGCCCCCCCGCGCCCGCCTCCCGGGCCGTAATGGTCTTCGACGACAATCACCACTCGCTGCTTGTCGCCAGCGAGAATCGATGGACATTCACCTGCTCTGACGAACTATTACGTCGCCTCTCCCAGGACCGATTCCTCGATGTTACGGTCGCCGACGGCGCGACCCTCGAAAACCGATCCGGGGCGAATGGACCGTTCGTGATCCTCGACTGACTCAGTTCGACCACGCCGACGTGTCACCGTCGGGTTTCACGGTTCGCGAATCGGCGCCACCTGTCGGCCCGGATCGACGTCCAGATTGTAGTCCACCCCCGGCATCTCGAACCCGTAGTGGCGGAGAAACTCGCTGCGGAACTCGGTGATCTCATCCTCGGTCGCCGGTTCGGAAACCACATCCGATAGGGCGCCGGTCTTGATGTCGAAGTTCTCACCTGCAATTTTCATCACCACCTGAAATCATGGCGGCGAGGCGCGTCGGCGAACGACGGGAATGCTGCGGGCGTTTTCTCGGTCTCTTGTGGTGGAGGTGCGCATGGCAACAGTTTGTATCACCGGGGCGAATCGTGGGATCGGTCTGGAGTTGGCACGTCAATTCAAGGCGCGGGGTGACGAGGTCGTCGCGGCGTGCCGGCGGCCGTCGGATGATCTCGCCGGACTCGGGGTTCGGATCATCGAAGGTGTCGATGTGACCGACGAGGCGGGATTGAACCGGCTCTCGGAGAGCTTGGGCGACCGGAAGGTGGACATCCTCGTCAACAACGCGGGTCTGCTGAGTGACGAATCGCTTGATGATCTCGATCTGGATCGGATCCGGCGTCAGTTCGAGATCAACGGCCTCGGACCGCTACGGGTGACGGTCGCGTTGCAATCCAATTTCGGTGACGGTTCAAAGGTTGCCATCGTGACCAGCCGAATGGGATCCATCGAGGACAACACCTCGGGTGGGCGGTACGGCTACCGGATGTCTAAGGCCGCGGTGAACATGGCGGGCCGGTCCCTGGCCCACGATCTGCGACCAGCCGGCGTGGCGGTTGCGATTCTGCACCCGGGCTTTGTCCGCACCGAAATGACCGGGAACACCGGGTTTGTCGATCCACCCGAATCGGCGGCCGGGCTCATCTCGCGGATCGACGAATTGACCCTTGAGACCTCAGGGTCGTTCTGGCATGCGAATGGCGAGCAACTGCCGTGGTAGCAAATCCGACTGCGTGAGGTGAACGGCCTCTGCGGAAACTTCCCACTCTCCGTGGAACTTTCACCGGCGAACTGCCCTCCCACTTAACAAGAGGGGGCAATGATGGATCTGACAGCAGCACGTCGTCCCGGAACACAGGCCGGAATCTTCACCGCATCCATGGCCGATGTGGTCTTCTTGTTGATCGTCTTCTTCGCATTGACCTACACGGTGTCTCCCGACATCACCCGGGTTCAGCTCCCCGAGACGATGGTGCGGACCGAGATCCCGCGTGAGTCGGCGATCATCTCCATCGCGTCTCCCGAGGACCGGCAGGTGATCAGGCTCTCCACCGGTCGGGAGGTAGCCATGCCGATCTCATCGGACGACGAGATCGCGAGCTTCGCGTCACTCATGATCGCCGTCGATCCCGATCAGGCATTCGTGGTCAAGGCCGACCGTGGAGTACGCTACGAACGAATTGACACCGTGCTCGACGCGCTCAAACAGGCCAACGCGAAACAGGTGTATCTGTTGAGCGAGCAGCTGGTGACAACCGGCGGCGAGTGAGGGCACAAGCACACGGCTGCATCCGTATCCGTGGTCAGACGATTCAGACGATCTTTGTGTTGTGGCGGAACGCCCGCGCCACACCAGGTCGAGCTCTTTCGGAGAATGCGGGGGTCTCGAGGTTTAACCCCCGCGGGAGACGGCGGCGGCAGCCGGAGGCAGTTCTTCGGCCCCCTTTTCGCTCGAGAGGGTGTCCTGCAGCCCACGCAGAGCCGGGACCACGGTTGCTCGACGACGATATCGGGTGACGATGGTCTTTGGCTGGATTCGATCACCACGAAGGCGGATCCGGAGCTTCCAGAGCAGCGACATGGCGACGGTTCCGAAACCGGCGAGGCGCTCCAACAAGTTGAGGCCGAAGAGACGATTCGCACGCTCGGTGAGATCGCGGACCCGCTCGATCTCGAGCTCGTTGACGCCGTGGCGCGCGATGGCGGGAAGGATCACCCGCCAGACACGTGCCTGTTTCTTGAACTGGCACAGGCGCGCCTCGAAACAAGCGTCCCGGTGCGAAATCGACGACAGGTGTTCATAGCCCCGGATGGAGGTCTCCACCATCCGAAGCATGGAACTCGAGTTGATCTCATAGTCCTGCCGGAACGCCTTCTTGATCCACTTGGCGGGTTCATCGCCGGTGAACGCGGGGTGGTGGTAGGCGAGATCTGTCTGACCGTGCCAGTACTGCAGCGGGAGATCGGTCCGCAGCAACCCGCGGCGCTTTTGATCTTGATAGAGCGCGGTCACCGGCACCGGGGTCAGGAGCATGAACTGAACGAAATCCGATTCGAGCCCGACGAGGAAATCGATGTCTTCCTGCATGTTCTCGGGCGTGTGGTGCTCCATGCAGAGGATCCCGGAGGCGAGCACGGCGATACCGCGATCCCTGAGATCGTGGACCAGCCTGGCGGCATCGATACCGACATTCTTGGTGAAGGCCGACTGCCGGCTCTGCGACTCGAAACCGATCCACACCAGATCGACCCCGAGACGGACCAGGTTGTCGATGCCGAAAGCCATGATGGTCTCGGCGGAGGAGAAAATGTGAAAGCGGAAGAACCTCTCGTGCCGCTCCATGGCCTCGAGCAGTCCCATGGCGCGGTCTCGGTCCTTGAGAAAGTTCTCGTCCATGACGAAGAACGAGTCGGTGCCGCGTTCGTCGGCCACCTGGCAGGCGGTGGTGAAGAGATCATCGCCGGTTTCGATGAAAGGGGTGTAGCTACGGCCGAAGAAATGAGAGGTGGAGCAGAAGGAGCAACCATTGACGCAGCCCACGCCCGGCACCAGCAGATTCGCAGGGGTGTCGAGCAGTGGAACGCCAAGGATGCTCGCCCGTTCGGTACTCGGCAGGACAGGGTGGCGGATGGGCGCCTCGGGATCCTGACCGAGGTGCCGTCGCATCCAGGTGATCCCCTCGCCTTTGACCACGTGATCGCAGTCGATGTCGTGCTCCACACCTTCGACGGCCGCACCGTGACCGCCGAGGATGATCTCCGCGGTGGGTGCGAAGCGTCGCACGACGAGCGCCATCTCGCGAGCCTTGTCCCGGTTTGTGGCGATGAAAGAGATCCCCACCATGTCGTAGCGACCCCGACGAACCTCGCGTTCAAACCGACGGCGGCTCGGAAAGTCGAGCACCGTGACATCGGCGTCGAGATTGTCCGCGATGAAATAGAGCCCGAAAGATCGATGATGGAAACGGAAGGACGCGACGCCCTGAGCCTTGGTCACCTGGTTGTGAAAGAGCTCCATGATGTTTTCTTTGCGCCCGAACTCATCATCGACGCCGAACGGTCCGAAAACCCCGCTCAACAGAATCTTGGGTCGGCTCGCAGCAGGCTTCATCGACACTCCCCACACCCATCGAACCGGGCGTTGGGAGAGAAGGTAGGTCTTTCCAACCCGTTTGTGGGCCGCGGGAAGAAACCCTGATTGATTCCTGACCAAATGGTGACTCACGGACAGAAGATTCACGCTTGACGAGACAATTCGAAGGGTTGTACTGCGTCTGAAATCCGTTCCTCTATCTGGCGAGTCATCCGTGTCGCTGGCAAGGCGCGACGACGCAGTCGTAGTTTGACTACTTCAAGGGGGCGCAACGCAGCCAGCGGAGCGGAGGGCCGTCAGGAAGAGGTAGGGATTTCAGACGCAGTACACTAGCTGCCACCCGGGAGGATTCATGTCATTTCAGCGATACTCGCAGATGTTCATCGTTCTTTTTGCCGTTGCGGCGATCATCACAGGTTGTGCGGACTCGGTTCCAGAGCCCGAAGTCACCGTCGACCTCAGCATGGACACGCTGGTGTCCACCGAATGGCTCAGCGAACACCTCAACGACCCCGATCTTGTGGTGCTCGATTGCAGCGTCAAGATCGTCCAGGACGAAACCAACGGTTTCATGCCCGAAAGCGGCCGAGCCGACTACGAGGCTGGTCATATCCCGTCGGCTGGTTTTGCCGATCTCCTGGTCGATCTCTCTGACAGTGAGAGTCAGCTCGGTTTCGCGGTTCCGACTCCGGAGAAGTTCGCGGCCGCAATGGGCGCGTTGGGTGTCGGCAACGATTCCCGGGTAGTGCTCTATGACGCAAGCAACTCGGCCTGGGCGGCCCGGGTCTGGTGGATGCTTCGCTGGGTCGGGTTCGACCAGGCGGCACTGCTCGACGGCGGACTTGCGGCCTGGACAGCCGAAGAGCGACCGATGTCGACCGAACCGGCCCACCGGTCTGCGAAAACGCTCACCCCGGCTCCTCGGCCGGAGTTGATCGCCGATCGGGACGAAGTGCTCGCGGCCACCGATGACGACTCGGTCTGGATCATCGACGCCTTGCCCGAGGAGTCATTCCGGGGCGAGATGGTCATGTACGCCCGACCCGGTCACATTATGAGCGCCTCGAACATCCCGATCTTCTCGCTCCTCGACGAAACGGGTCACTATCGGCCGGAGGCCGAACTTGCCGCGCTGCACGACGGCGACCAGACGGCCCGCGCCATCACCTACTGCGGTGGCGGGATTGCAGCGTCATCCAACGCTTTCGTCATGACCCGACTCGGATACACCGACGTCGCCGTCTATACCGCCTCGCTCCAGGAGTGGGCTGCTGATCCCACCCTCCCAATGGAGGTTGTAGTGCCCTGACGGGCAAGAGATCCTTCCCAACATCGGTTTGAGACGGCACGTCCGTTCGAGGCCAGAACCGCAGACCCTCAACAGCACGCGGAATGGGTGCCTGGCATCAACTTTGTTTGCCGCGAACAAAGTTGCGTGCCTGGCTCTCCTTCCATCGCGTCGCCGGAGCGGTCGTTCGATTCACCCACGTTCGACCCGGGAGGAGAGCCGCAGGAGGCGAAGACGAGGACGGCAAGGGCGAGTGCGGTGTGTTTCTTGGCGTGAGCTTACCCGATGAACCCGTCGCCAGTGTGGTGCGGGCGTCCCGCCCGGATGGAGTCGTCGATCATCGGGAAACCTCAACGACCCGCCTGCGCGCGGGACGCGCGCACCACACGCCCTTACGCCGGAAGCGCGTCCACCTTCTAACTTCCTCACACCTAGCGTCTTACGTCTGACGTCAACCCGGCTGCCTCGTATTATCGAAGATCTCGTGGCGTAAGTGGCTAACGGTTTTGCTTGAGGCTCGCGTTACACTCCTGAACCGGAGGCAACCATGAAACTGACTCTCGATCGCGCACTCGCGGAAGCCATTCTCGGTATCGACACCCTCTGGGGCGGCGATGTCATGAACCCATCGGGCATGGGCCGGTTCATCGCCGATTCGTGGTTCTCCGACGAGGAGCTCCCGACCAGCTACAGCCATGCCACCGCGGCCGCGGTTCGTGCGGCTGGCGGGCTCTCGGCCGACGAGGTAAATCGCGGCGCCATCGACGCCTATCTCGGCGCGGTGGATCTCCGCGCAGCCCTCGATCTGGTGGCGGCCGAGGGATCCTCCCAACCGGGTGTCCGTGGACCGTTTCTCGACGGGCTCTCGACCTGTCTCGAAGTCATGTGGGACCTCGCCATGGAGGCCCTGGGCAAGGGCGAGAAAGTCGCCTACTCACGTTCGGTTGAAGCCTCGACAGGCGCGGCGCCGACACCGTCGGATGCCTCCGCCAAGGTCAAAGCGCTGACCGCGCTGCTCGACGAAGCGGGCTATTCGACCGAGGCTTCCGTCCTCGAGGCGGCGGACGCCTGGCGAGCCGACCGCATGACTCCGGCTGCTTCCATCGGCTCCCTGGCGCGGGCGTTCATCGCCGAACTCGACGCGGGAACCTCGGCCCATGTGATGCCACATCTCCCCGATGACATGCAGATGGTGCCTCGCGCCAACGTAGAGTTCCTGCCCATCAAGGACGCGTGGTTTTCGGGCTCGATGAACTACCTCGGCAGGGCTCGGACGGCGGACGGCCGACCCCTTTATGACGCCAGCTACGAGATCAACGCCTCCCTCGAGATCTCGATCCCCGAGTTCATGCACCTGGTGAGCCACGAGGTGGTACCGGGCCACGTCATGACCTTCGCCTATGTCCAGCACCTCTATGTTCTCGGCAAGGTGGGTTTCGAAGGAACCATGCTGACCATGAACTCGCGCTACTCGACCCTGGCCGAGGGCATCGCCAACAACGCCTTGCTCATGGCTTACGGGGTGACCGAGATCAGCGATCTCCCCGACCGCGATCTCCAGATCGGCACGTTGCTTTCGCTCCTCCAGGACGATGCCAAGAACCAGGCTTCGTATCTGACCTGGAACGACGGTCTGCCCCAGCCTGAGGTCGCCGCTGCTCTGCGAAGAGACTTCCTCGTCTCCGAGGAGCGCGCAGGGAAACTCTCGGGGCCTTGGGCGAATCACCCCATCCTCGGTCGCATGTACCTTCCGTCCTATCGCGCCGGAACCGATGAAGTGGCCAAGTGGCGCCGCAAAAATACACCCGAGGTGATCCTCCCTGCGCTTTACGGCTGCCGGGGTCTGGTCGATGTCGTCACCATCAAAGAGGTCATCGACAACGGATGACCTACAACTTCGAGTCCGGGAACACCTCGACCTAGGAGCTTGCACCGAATAGACCCTCGATGGAAGCAGTGAGGTTGCCGGTAGGGTTTTCGCCGAGGGTCGATTCGGAGCAATCTCCTACTGGGATTCGCTTTGCGAATCCTTGAAAATGG
>Ga0164313_10000886_pt1 | contig 25421 bp, 19 predicted proteins | sample GuaBasSedimGuay4_FD_113735 | JGI IMG/M metagenome (GOLD analysis project Ga0164313, IMG submission 113735) | Subseafloor sediment microbial communities from Guaymas Basin, Gulf of California, Mexico - Guay4, Core 4569-4, 0-3 cm | ecosystem: Environmental > Aquatic > Marine > Hydrothermal vents... | reverse complement strand
GGCGCAGATCGGGTCGATTTCCGCGATGCGCACAATCATGCCTTCCTGGTTCAATGATTGGGCGGAACCCTTGCCCACATCGCCGTAGCCGATGACCAGCGCTTTCTTGCCGGCCAGCAGGTGGTCGGTGCCGCGCTTGATGGCGTCGTTCAGGCTGTGGCGGCAACCGTACTTGTTGTCATTCTTGGATTTGGTCACGGAGTCGTTGACGTTCACCGCGGGCACTTTCAGGGTGCCCTGGTCCAACATTTCCTGCAGGCGGTGCACCCCGGTGGTGGTCTCCTCGGTGATGCCGTGGATGTTGTCCAGCATAGCGGGATACTGCTCGTGCAGCATGGCGGTCAGGTCGCCGCCATCGTCCAGTATCATATTGGCATCCCAGGGCTGGCCATCTTTAAGGATGGTCTGCTCCAGGCACCAGTCGTACTCTTCCTCGGTCTCACCTTTCCAGGCGAACACGGGAATACCGACGGCGGCAATCGCGGCAGCGGCGTGGTCCTGGGTGGAGAAGATATTGCAGGAGGACCAGCGCACTTCGGCGCCCAGCTCCAGCAGTGTCTCGATCAACACGCCGGTCTGTATGGTCATGTGAATACAGCCGAGGATATTGGCGCCGGCCAGGGGCTTGCTGTCCCGGTACTTGGCGCGCATCGCCATCAACGCGGGCATCTCACTCTCGGCGATCTCCAGCTCCCGCCGGCCCCATTCGGCCAGTGAGATATCGGCGACTTTGTAATTCTGCGTTGTTTCCAGTTTTTCTGCTGTGCTCATTTTTTCTTCCTCTGGGCTTTTTGGCCCACTGCCATTGTAAAATTTGTTTCTGCTTTCTGCTTTCTGCAACCTTGCCTCTATCGTGCGGGAACAAACCAAAGTTAGTCGTAACAGCCACTCCGAGCCGGCACTACAAAGTATCGATATATCAAAAACTGTCCCAACTGCTACAATGCAGCTTTCAGTATCTCCGCTTTGTCAGTCCGCTCCCAGGTAAAATCCGTATCCTCCCGCCCAAAGTGCCCATAAGCCGCCGTCTTGCGGTAGATCGGGCGCTTCAGGTCCAGCATTTCAACCAGGCCCTTGGGCCGCAGGTCAAAGTGCTCGCTTACCAGCTCCGCGATACGCTCATCAGACAGCTTGCCAGTGCCAAAGCTGTCGATCGCGATAGAGGTGGGCTCCGCCACCCCGATAGCGTAGGAAATCTGGATTTCACAGCGCTCAGCCAGGCCCGCGGCGACGATATTTTTAGCGACATAACGGCCCGCGTAAGCCGCCGAGCGGTCCACCTTGGATGGGTCCTTGCCCGAGAAGGCGCCGCCGCCGTGGCGGGCCATGCCGCCGTAGGTATCGACAATGATCTTGCGCCCGGTCAGCCCGCAATCGCCCACCGGGCCGCCGATGATGAACTGGCCCGTGGGGTTGATGTGGAATTTGGTGGCCGCGTGCAACCACTGCTCCGGCAGCACTTCCTTGATAATCAGGTCCATTACCGCGTCGCGGATATCCGCCTGGCTGATATCTTCATCGTGCTGGGTGGACAGCACGACCGCATCAATGGCTACCGGTTTACTGTCCTCATAACGCAGGGTGATCTGGCTTTTGGCGTCCGGACGCAGCCAGGGCAGGGTGCCGTGCTTGCGCAGTTCCGCCTGGCGCTCCACCAGGCGGTGGGCGTAGTAGATGGGGGCGGGCATCAGCACGTCGGTTTCGTTGGTGGCATAGCCGAACATCAGGCCCTGGTCGCCGGCGCCCTGTTCGTGGTCCGAGGTTTCATCGACGCCCATGGCGATGTCGTGGGACTGTTTGCCAATGGCGTTGAGTACGGCACAGGATGCGCCGTCAAAGCCCACATCGGAGCTGTCGTAGCCGATATCCAGAATGACATTGCGGACCACCTCTTCCAGGTCTACATAGGTGGAGGTAGTGACCTCCCCAGCGACCACCACCATGCCGGTTTTGACCATGGTCTCCACGGCGACCCGGGCGTTGGCATCGTCTTTGAGTATGGCGTCCAGGATGGCGTCGGAGATCTGGTCCGCCATTTTGTCGGGGTGTCCCTCGGACACGGACTCGGAGGTGAAAATAGCATATTCGTTCATAGTTGCTTCCTTAACAGTCAGGGGTGGCCAAACAGGCGCACCTGTACTTGAAATCCGTTGCGCTGGGCCAGGTAAACGCTGGTTATGTCGCACAAACCGGCATCCGCGGCCCACCGGGCCAGGTCCTGGGGATCAAAACCCAGCCATAAATCACCGCAGTTTTCCCGGGCCCAACCCTGGTCGTGGCTGCACAGATCAGTGACCAGTACCACACCGCCGGGAGTCAGGCAGGACGCCACGTCCTGCAGTATTTGTCCGGGGGAGGGCGTGTGGTGCAACACCATATTGATGACCACACAGTCGGCCTGCAGATTCTGCAACCGGGCAGTGCGGGTGTCGCCGAGAATAAAATCTACATTGTCCAGGCCGGCAGCGGTGGCCTTGTTGCGGGCCTGCTCCAGCATGCCGGGCGCGTTGTCCAGTGCTATCACCCGGTCAAATCGGGGGGCCAGTTGCAGCAAAAACGAACCGTCCCCGGGGCCCACCTCCAGTACCGTGTGGCGCTGTTGCAGTGAGGCGTTGTCCAGTATCTGGGCAACGGTATCCGCATATTGCGCATAACTGGCGATAAGATCCTGTTGCTGGTGGAACTTGTGCGCATTGTCCCGGAAGAAATTGCCGGAGTTTACCTCGCGCTGCCGATGCAGGGCGGCCAGCCTGTCCTCGGTGATTGTCGGTAGTGCGGTCAGGTCGATGGTGTCGAAGATGCTGCTTTGCAGGGCTTGCAGATCGGTGCTCTGACTGAACTCGCTGCGCCGGTAGAATATGGAGTTGCCCTCGCGCCGGGTGGCCACCAGGCCCGCACTGGCCAGTACTTTCAGGTGATGACTCAGGGCCGGTTGTCGGATATCGAAGATTGCGCACAGTTCTGATACGTCGAAGGAGTCCTTGCGCAGTACGCGCAGTACCTGCAGGCGCAGTGGATCCGCGCTGGCCTTGCACAGGCGGGCAAGCGCCTGTTGGCTGGGCTCATCTGCCAGAATGGCGGCCGGGGTTGATGAGAAGGCTGAGGTGGTCATGGCGGGCGAGTCTAACAGGCCTTATTATCTATATCAAAATATTTTGATATAGATAATCCTGCAAACCGCAGTTGGATCACGAAAGTCTGCACAAGCTCTTGCTGCACCTGGGGAATTTGAAAAAGCGCTCATCACCAATAAGGTGACCACGCGTTTTTCAAATTTCCTGTCGATTTGTTTGCCGTTCGCCCCAGCTTACGCGAAAATGGCCGCCCGTTTTAATGCAAGTTTCCCCCAGCCATGGAGAACCCGATGTCGTCCCCCCGTACAGAACTCGCTAACGCTATTCGCGCCCTGAGTATGGATGCAGTACAGCAGGCCAATAGCGGCCACCCCGGAGCCCCTATGGGGATGGCGGATATCGCAGAAGTCCTGTGGAATGATTATCTGCAGCACAACCCGACCAATCCGGACTGGCCCAATCGCGACCGTTTCGTGCTTTCCAACGGCCACGGCTCCATGCTGATCTACTCCCTGCTGCACCTCACCGGCTACGACCTGCCCATTGCAGAGTTGAAAAATTTCCGGCAGATGCACAGTAAAACACCGGGCCACCCGGAGTACGGTGACACGCCGGGTGTAGAAACCACTACCGGCCCACTGGGGCAGGGCCTGAGCAACGCCGTGGGTATGGCCCTGGCGGAAAAGATTCTGGCGGCCCAGTTCAACCAGCCGGGGCATCAGGTGGTCGATCACCACACCTATACCTTTGTCGGCGACGGCTGCCTGATGGAGGGTATTTCCCACGAGACCTGTTCCCTGGCCGGCACCCTGGGCCTGGGCAAGCTCATCGTTTTTTACGATGACAACGGCATTTCCATCGACGGCGACGTGCAGGGTTGGTTTACCGATGACACACCGGCGCGTTTTCTGGCCTATGGCTGGCAGGTTATCACCGAAGTAAACGGGCACAGCTCCTCAGAGGTCAAGGCGGCAATCGAGGCGGCCCGCCACGAAACCGGTAAGCCCACGCTCATTTGTTGCAAAACCATTATCGGCAAGGGTGCTCCTAACAAGCAGGGTTCCGAGTCCTGTCACGGCGCCCCCCTGGGTGATGATGAGGTGGCTGCAACCCGTTTGGCTCTGGGTTGGGAATACGGACCCTTTGAGATACCGGCGGAAATTTATGCGAGCTGGAATGCCCGGGAACAGGGCGCGGCCCGGGAGCAGGCCTGGGAACAATCAATGGCGGCTTACGCCGCGGTACACCCGGAACTGGCCGGGGAGTTGCGCCGCCGCCTGGCCGGTGACTTGCCGGCAAACTTCCCGGAGCAGGCCGCGGCTTACGTGGCAAAATGCCAGGAAGAAGGGGCCAGCGTCGCCTCCCGTAAGGCTTCCCAGAATTGTCTCAATACCTATGGCCCACTGTTGCCCGAGCTATTGGGTGGCTCCGCCGACCTGGCGGGCTCCAACCTGACTTTGTGGAGCGGCTCTCAGGGTGTGACTGCCGACGACGCCAGCGGCAACTATATTTACTATGGCGTGCGCGAATTCGGTATGGCGGCGATCATGAACGGTATCGCCCTGCACGGCGGCTTTATCAACTATGGCGCCACCTTCCTTATCTTTATGGAATACGCGCGCAATGCGGTGCGTATGTCCGCGCTGATGAAATTGCAGTCCATTTTTGTATTCACCCACGACTCCATCGGCCTGGGGGAGGACGGTCCTACTCACCAACCGGTGGAGCAGGTCACCGCCCTGCGTGTGACACCCAATATGCATACCTGGCGCCCCTGTGACACGGTGGAGTCCGCCGTGGCCTGGAAGTCGGCTATCGAGCGCAGCGATGGCCCATCTTCGCTTATCTTTTCTCGCCAGGGTCTGCCGCACCAGCAGCGCGACGGCCAGCAGGTGGCGGATATCGCACGGGGCGCCTACGTACTGCGGGAGTGCGATGGCACGCCGGACGCAATCCTGATCGCCACCGGTTCCGAGGTGCACCTGGCGATGGCGGCAGCGGAACAGTTGGCAGCCAAAGGTAAGCGGGCGCGGGTGGTCTCCATGCCCTGCGCCGAGCTGTTTGAGCAGCAGGACGCTGCCTACCGTGAAGCCGTGCTGCCCAGTGACGTACTGGCCCGGGTTGCGGTGGAAGCCCTGCATGCGGACTACTGGTACAAGTACGTGGGCCTGGATGGTCGCGTGGTGGGGATGACCACCTTTGGCGCATCTGCCCCCGCCGGCGACCTGATGCGGCATTTCGGTTTTACTGTGAACAATGTTGTTTCTGTTGTGGAAGACATACTTCTTTAGGACTGGTGCCCTTTCATGGTGATATTGCCTAAAGCACTCAGCCCCGCTTTATCGGGTACTATGCCTTCATCCGTGCGCCTTGCAGAGAACGGCCTGCTTAACGCTGTATCAGCTAATATCACCATGAAGGAGTACTAGCCCACTTGTTGCGATTGGCGATTAATGGCTACGGCAGAATTGGCCGCAGTGTACTGCGGGCTCTGTACGAGAGCCCTTTGCGGTCGCATTTACAGGTGGTGGCTGTCAACGAATTGGCCGATGCCCGCACCGTATTACATCTCACCCATTACGACTCCACCCATGGGCGCTTTCCCCTGCCCCTGGAGGGTGATGAGCGTCAGTTGCGGGTGGACGGTGATGTCGTAGCCCTGTTGTGCAGGCCGCAAATAGATGATTTGCCCTGGGGCGAACTGGGGGTGGATATCGTGCTGGAATGCACCGGGGTATTTTCCGATCGCTCTACCGCAGAGCAACACTTGCAGCGGGGGGCGGGTAAAGTACTGTTCTCTCAACCGGCCCAGGCCGATGTGGACGCCACCGTGGTCTATGGCATCAACCACCGGGACCTGCGACGGGCGCATCGCATTGTTTCCAATGCCTCCTGCACCACTAACGGTATCGTGCCGGTGATCAGAGCACTGGACGATACGGTGGGTATTGAAAGTGGCACTATTACCACCATCCACTCGGCGATGAATGACCAACCGGTGCTGGATGCCTACCACCACACAGACTTGCGCAAGACGCGGGCCGCCTCCCAATCCATTATTCCGGTCGACACGGGTTTGGCCAAAGGGGTCCAGCGAATTCTGCCGTCCATGGCGGGACGTTTCACCGCCCAGGCCCTGCGGGTACCGACCCTCAACGTTTCGGCTCTGGACCTGACGGTACAAACCTGCTCCGATACCGATCAGCAGACCATCAATCGCGTATTGCGTGATGCAGCCCAATCCAGTTTCGATGGGGTACTGGGCTATACTGAGGAGCCTCTGGCATCCTGTGATTTCAACCACGACGCTCATTCCAGTATCGTGGATGCCAGTCAGACCCGGGTCAGCGGCAAGCGCCTGGTAAAGGTGCTCACCTGGTTCGACAACGAGTGGGGCTACGCCAATCGCATGCTCGATGTGGCCAGGTACTGGGGTAGCTTGTAATGGACGTGGATAAACGTGGGCCCGTGGTAACGGAGGGAGTCGCGTGGTACTAAAAGTTGATTTGATGAAAGACCAGGACCTGCGGGGTCGGCGTGTGTTGATCCGCGAGGACCTTAATGTGCCAATCAGGAATGGCCACATTAGCAGCGATGCGCGTATTCGCGCGGCGTTGCCGACCATTGCTGCGGCGCTTGCTGCGGGTGCCCGGGTGATACTCATGTCACACCTGGGTCGCCCGGTGGAGGGCGAGTACGATGAGCAGTTTTCCCTGGCACCGGTGGCGCAACACCTGTCCGGCCTGCTGGGAAAACCGGTGTCATTGGTGGCGGACTGGCGCGGCGGGGTGGAACTGGCCGACGGGGAAGTCGCGCTACTGGAAAACGTGCGTTTCAATCCCGGTGAGAAGGCCGACGCCGAAGACCTGTCCCTGGCCTATGCCGCGCTATGCGATATTTTTGTTATGGATGCCTTTGGCACTGCACACCGGGCCCAGGCCTCTACCCACGGTGTTGCAAAGCACGCGCCGGTGGCCTGTGCCGGCCCCCTGCTGGCGGGTGAATTGAATGCCCTGGAGTCGGCCCTGTCCAATCCCGCCCGCCCTATGGTGGCCATCGTTGGTGGCTCCAAAGTGTCCACCAAGCTAACAGTACTGGAGACCCTGGCCGACAGGGTGGACCAGTTGGTGGTCGGTGGCGGTATTGCCAATACGTTTCTGGCGGCCAGTGGCAAACCGGTTGGCAAGTCCTTGTGCGAACACGACCTGATTCCAGCAGCCCGGGCCCTGATGCAGAAAACCAATATCCCCCTGCCTCCCGATGTGGTCACTGGCAAGGCGTTCTCCGCAGACGCCGAGGCCACACTGAAACAGGCCGGGGATGTGGCAGACGATGACATGATCCTTGATATCGGACCGGTAGCCGCGGCACAGATTGCAGAGATTCTCAGTGGTGCCGGCACTATTTTATGGAACGGCCCGGTGGGTGTGTTCGAGTTCGACCAGTTTGCCGGTGGCACCGAGGCGTTGTCCCGGGCCATCGCCGCGAGCAGCGCGTTTTCACTGGCCGGTGGGGGCGACACCCTGGCGGCAATTGATAAATTTGATATCGCGGATAAGGTTTCGTATATCTCCACCGGAGGCGGCGCCTTTCTGGAATATGTGGAGGGTAAGACCCTGCCCGCGGTAGCGATGCTGGAACGGCGCGCCAGTGTTGGTGAGCCCGCGCCCCAGAGGAACTGACGAGCGGTGTGGTTTTGACTCCTGAGCAGCTGCAGGAACTGCGTCGCGACCTGCCGCTGTTTGCGGATGCAGTGCCGCCCTCAGCGCAGCTGCAACATTTCTGCCGTTATTACGGCCTTGACTTCGCTGCGCGGTGTCCGGATGTGGAGCACCTCGCCGGCACTGTGCGCTCCGGTGATTACACACTTGCCGTCCACCTGTGGCGTCGGGACGGCGCCAGCGCTAATCTGTTGCTACTGCATGGCTATTTCGATCACACCGGCCTGTTCGGTAAGTTGATCGAGTACGGTCTATCGCGTAATTGCAATGTACTCATCTTCGATCTGCCGGGACACGGCCTGTCCAGCGGCGAACCGGCGGCAATTGATGATTTTAGTGACTACAGCCAGGCCATCGTCGACGTGCTGGCGACAGTGCAGTTGCCGGAAGTCCCCTTATGGGTGATGGCCCAGAGTACCGGTTGTGCCGCCCTGGTCGATCTGGCACGCAAACAAGTCTGGCCGTTTTCGGCTGCGGTGCTGTTGGCTCCGCTGGTGCGCCCCGTTGGCTGGTTGCGGGTGCGGGTTGCCCACATGCTACTGCAGCGCTTCGTGGACAGTGTTCCGCGCAAATTTGCACAAAACTCGTCGGACCTGAAATTTCTGGAATTCGTGCAGCGTGACCCCCTGCAAAGCAAACGGGTATCGATTCGCTGGGTGGGCGCACTGCGCCGCTGGCTGGCCGCGTTGCCGCAACGGGATCTGGGGGTGGGGCCGGTCCTGATTATTCAGGGCGATGCAGACAAAACGGTGGCCTGGCGTTATAACCTCAAAATTATTAATAGGCTGTTCCCCGGTAGCCAGGTGGAATACCTGCCCGGTGCGGGGCATCAACTGGCCAACGAGTCTGCCGTTATCAGGCAGCGATACCTGGCCGTTGTCGAAAACTGGCTGGCTGATCGCCTAAAGAAAAAGGAGCGCGCATGAAAACCTTGACCCCAGCCATAGTATGGACCGCCCTGATGCTCGCAAGCGCGGGCCTGCCGGCACGGGACAGCTCCTCCTTCGGGGGCATTGAGGCCTTAATGACTGCCCAGGAGTATGAGGCGGCGGGCATCGGCAAGCTCAGCGCCGCCGAACGGGAGGCCCTCAATCGCTGGTTGATCCGCTATACAGTGGAAGACTCAAAGGTATTACTGAGGACCAATGAGGAAGTGATAAAGGCCGCTCAGGAGCAGGAAATTTTCGCTGTTATCCAGCGGCCATTCAGCGGGTGGTCCGGAGACACCATCTTCACGCTGGACAATGGCCAGGTTTGGCAGCAGCGCCGGCGGGGTAACTACCATCACATCGGCTCCAGCACCGACATCCGGATCACCAAAAACCTCATGGGTTTTTATCGCATGGAACTGCTGGAAAATGGTCAATCCGTGCAGGTAAAAAGATTAAAGTAAGCTTTAAAATATGGTACCCATGCCACTGATATCTCAGCATTTTAGGTAATTTTCCCAGAGCCAATAAAAGCGTGAATAGTGTGCAAATCCCCCCTTTCATGGAGGTACTTAGCCCCCTGTTCGGTTAAAGTTCATCCAGGGCAGCTTTTTTGCACAGTTGCTCAATAATAAACAGATGGGGGGCAAAATATGTTGCGAAAAACTCAGCTATCCGTGGCGGTCAGCGCCGTACTCGGTATCACATCAATGACGGGCTTGCCTGCGTATGCTCAGCCCGATGATTCCCAAATACTTGAGGAAGTGACCGTAACCGGATCGCGTATCCAGCGGAAAAATCTGGTCAGCGCCAGCCCGGTTACCCAGGTGGACGCCGAGGAATTGACTCTCTCCGGCACGGTGCGGGTCGAGGATTTAATCCGCACCCTGCCCCAGGTCTACTCCGAGCAGAACGGCAGCCAGCAAAATGGCGCGCCAGGCACCGCCACTATCAACCTGCGTAATCTGGGGGATCCACGAACCCTGGTCCTGATTAATAGCCGTCGTATGCCGGCTGGCTCACCCCTACAGGGCGGGGTAGGCGCCGATATCAACCAAATCCCCGGCGCCCTGATCAAGAGGGTGGAAATCCTGACCGGCGGCGCCTCGGCGGCCTATGGATCCGACGCGGTAGCCGGTGTCGTCAACTTCCTGATGGTCGATGACTTCGAGGGTGTGAAACTGGACTACCAGTACAGTGGCTACCAGCATGACAACGATAGCGGCAGGTGGCAGCGTGTAGTAGAGGAGGCTGGCTTCCCGGCTCCCAGCGGCAATACCAGCGACGGCGAAATCGACGACCTGTCGTTCATCATCGGTACCAATATGAATGACGGCCGCGGCAACATCACCGCCTACGCCACCTACCGCAATATCGAGCCGGTTTGGTCTCGCGACCGGGATTACAGCGCCTGCGCCCTGAGTGACGACGTCAAGGACTGTTTTGGCTCGATCACTATCCCACAGGGGCTGATCACCGATTTCAGTGATTTTGGTGGCCCCGGTGGCTTTGATTATATCGTGCAGGGTAACGAATTCGTGCCCTGGCAGGGAGAAACTTATAACTACGGCGCCGTGAACTACCAGCAGCGCCCGGACAAGCGCTACACCCTGGGATCCTTCGCTCACTACGATATCAACGAACACGTGGGGGTCTATTCCGAATTGATGTACATGCACGATGAATCGACCAGCCAGGTTGCGCCTTCGGGTAATTTCTTTGTGACCGAAACCCTCGAGTGCGGCAACGCGTTTTTGTCTGATCAGCAGTTCGAGGCTATGTGTGGCAGGTTCGGGCTCACAAAAGAGGATGCCCAGATTGCTTACGTGGGTCGCCGCAATGTGGAAGGCGGTAACCGCCAGGACGACCTGGAGTACGACTCTTATCGTGGTGTGTTCGGCTTGCGCGGCGACATAAACAAGACCTGGCGCTACGACGGCTATTATATGTACTCGCAGGTTGATTTTAGTGATACTTTTTCGAACGATCTGTCCATCCCCAATATCGTCCGGGCGCTGGATGCGGTGGAAGACCCCGATACCGGTGAAATCGTCTGTCAGTCTGTGGTGGATGGCAGCGATCCGGCCTGTGTACCATGGAACATTTTTGAAACCGGGGGCGTGACCCAGGGGGCCCTGGACTACCTTGAATTGCCCCTGTTCGCACGAGGCGAGACCGAGCAGACCGTGGCCTCGGGTTATGTCGAAGGCAACCTGGGGGACTATGGTGTCAAGCTGCCCTGGGCCGAGAGTGGCATCAACGTGGTTATCGGCGCGGAATATCGCAAGGAAAGCCTGGATTACAACCCCGACAACGGCTATGCCAATGGTCTGGGCGCTGGTCAGGGTGGTGCCCGGACTCCGATCAGCGGCAGCTACAATGTCAAGGAGGTCTTCTTCGAAGTCAGCATCCCGCTGATGGAAGACAGGGCTTTCGCCGAAGAGGTCATGCTCGATGGAAGTTATCGCTATTCCGATTACAACTACGGCGAGACCACCGATACATACGGAATTCGCCTGGGTTGGGCCTTCAACCAGCAGATCAAGGCTCGTGGCAGCTTCCAGCGCGCGGTCCGTGCTCCCAATATTCAGGAACTGTTTCTGCCGCAGGGCCTGAACCTGTTCGGCATGTCGGGCGATCCCTGTTCCGGACCGCTGACCAATGGCCTGAGTGCCGGTGGTTATACCCAGGAGGAATGCGCCCGCAGCGGCGTGTCGGCGAGCAACTTTGGCGCCAACCTGGACAACCCGGCGGGGCAGTACAACTTCCTGCAGGGCGGCAACGAGGATCTGTCCCCGGAAGAGTCCGATACCTACGCCATCGGGATAGTATGGACACCGGATTTTGCGCAGGGTCTCTCCCTGACCATCGACTATTTCGATATCGAGATCAAGGATGGCATCAACAACCTGTCGCCGGAATTCATCCTGGCCTCGTGCATCGAGGGGGAAGACAGCCAGTGCGCCCTGGTCAAGCGAGGGGGCAGAAACGACAACCTGTGGGTGGGCTCCAATGTTGATAGCAGCGGGCAGATCGTCGCACTGAATGACAACCTCGCAGTGGAGCGGGTCAAGGGTATCGACGTGGTCGCCACCTACCAGTTTTATATTGGCAAGTGGGGTAGTGTGCGACTGTACGATGTCATGTCTTATATCGACACCTGGGATCAGCAGGAATTGAGCAGTGCGCCCACGCAAGACTGTGCCGGCAAGTTCGCTTCCTCCTGTGGCTTCCCGGCACCCGATTGGCGGAACAACTTGCGGGCAACCTGGATCACCCCCTGGAGCGTGACTACCAGTCTGCAGTGGCGCTATATCGGCGAGGTAGAGGATGTGAATGAGATCCGTGATATGGACGACGTCAACTACTTCGACCTGTCGGCTATCTGGGAGGTCAATGACTGGGCGAGCCTGCGGGCCGGGGTCAACAACCTGACCGACGAAGAACCGCCCATCGTGGGCAGCGATATCGCTGACCCCTCTGTCTTCGGTGCCGCGAATACTTTCCCGGGTATGTATGACGCCCTGGGGCGTTACTACTTCATTGGTGCCAGCATCGGCTTCTAGCGCGCTTGTCGCCTATACGGGACTCCCCTGGCTATCGAGATATGCGCGCAGCGGCGCCAGATTAGCGGCGTAATTCTGCCAGCGACCACGGGAGCCCTGATACAGGGGCCGGCGCACCTGGTGCACGCTGGCCGTGCGTACCCGGTTGGTCATCTCATGAAACTGCAGACAGCCCTCATGCCAGTCCAGTTGCAAAAATGCCAGCGCCCCGGCGATGGTCTCGCGTGGGTCCTCTACCAGAGTTTCGTATTGTAGATCCAGCACGCTCGAGCCGAAGAGCTGGCACCAGTGCGCCATCAGTCGCCGATAATGCAGGTAGTAATGTCCCGCATTGCGCAGGTCATTGGCATAGGCCTGCTGAGTCTCCAGCGGCTGGAAAAACAGGGACAGGCAGTTGTCCAGGGGCTGGCGCAGGGTATTGATAAATCTGGCATTCGGGAACAGGGCCTTGATCAACCCCAGATAGAGGAAATTGTCCGGGCGTTTGTTGCTGACCCGCCCGGCGCCCGGAAAGCCCCGTGCCAGATACTCGGTGTAACCCTGGCCCAGGTCCCGTATCTGGTCCGCCTGCGCTGTGAGCATGACTGTCGGGAAAGGCGCCAGGTTACGTTGGAAGTATTCGATTTCGCCACCGGCTGTAATAGCCGGGTGGGCCGCCAGGATCTGCTCCATGAGGGTGGAACCGGAGCGGAACATACCACAGATAAAAATATGAGGCGCCTGTGATATGGGCTCAATAGAAGCCAGCCAACGTTCATCACAATCCTTTATCAATTGGTCTGTGATGTCTTCCTGCCCCGCCGCATCGTAGTGGCCGGTGCGCCGTACGCTGCATCGATTGGCCTGTTGGTAGTAGTCGAAGGCCTTGTCGAAATAGTGGCAGTCGTCGTAGGCCTTGCCCAGCGCATACAGCAGGTTCTCTCGGTCGATGTCTTCGATGTCGTCCCGCCGCAGGGTGCGCTTCATGTTTCGTATTAGCGGGTCCACCGGATCCCGGACCCTGTCGCCGTTGGCGATATGCGCCAGCGCAGCCGCATGGCGGGGATCGTACTCCAGTATCTGTAAAAACAGGGTTCGCGCCTGGGTCCAGCCTCCCTGCTCCTCCTGCAGCAGGGCCATATTGAAAAGGGCCGGTATATAGGTCGGGTTGAGCGCCAGGGCTTTTAGCAGGGACTGCTCAGCGGCATCATGCCGATGCAGTGCTGCTTGAATAACACTGATATTGGTGTGCACTTCCTCGGGTCGCTCTATGTTGCGCTCCAGGCATTGGTGATACTCCCGCAGTGCTTGTGCCTCGTAGCCCGAGCGCTTCAGTAGGCGGGCCAGGTTGTAGCGGCTATTGTTGAAATCCGCATGGGTATCAAGCAGGCGGCGGTAACAGGCTATCGCATCATCGGCGCTGCCACGTCGCTCCAGCAGGGTAGCCAGGCGGTCGCAGTACAGCGGCTGGGCCGGGTAGGCGGCTACCAGACGTTGCAGATGCTGGAGGGCCGCATCTGGACGTGCGCTCTGGAGGCAGATCATCACCAGATTTTCCAGGGCATCGCGATTGTCGGCATCAAGCGTTAGTACCGCCTGGTAAAGGCGTTCTGCCTGCGCTGAGTCTCCCGCGGCGAAATGTTGCTGCGCCTGGTTTAGCTGCTGTGCAGTCCGGTTGATTGTGGTACCCCGGCTATCCTGACGATGAACTCGCTAATCATATGCCTTTACCCCGATTGCGGCCAGACCCATCAGAACAGCACGCGGCTGCGGATCGTCCCCTCGATACTGGCCAGCTTGGCCAGTGCCATGTCGCTGTACTCTGCTTCTATGTCAATGACCACGTAGCCCACCGCCTCGTTGGTTTGCAGGAACTGGGCCGAGACATTGAGGCTATTCCGGGAAAATACATTATTGATGGCGCTCATGATGCCCGGCGTATTGTGGTGAATATGCAGCAGGCGATGACAGCCCTTATGCTCCGGCAGGGCCACCTCCGGGAAGTTGACCGAGGAGATACTGGTGCCGTTGTCGCTGTAGCGGGCCAGCTTTTCCGCCACTTCCACGCCAATATTTTCCTGTGCTTCCACCGTGCTGCCACCAATGTGTGGGGTCAGGAACGTATTGTCGAAGCGGCGCAATGGTGAAATAAACTCGTCATCGTTGGAGCGCGGCTCCACCGGGAACACATCAATGCCGGCGCCACCGAGGCCGCCGTTTTCCAGGCTCTGGGCCAGTGCATCGATATCAACCACCGTACCACGGGATGCATTGATCAGTATGCTGCCAGGGCGCATCTGGGCCAGTTGCCCGGCACCGATCAGGTTCCGGGTGGAGGGGGTCTCAGGCACATGCAGGCTCACCACATCGGATTTGCTCAGCAGTTGGTCAAGGCTGGGCACCTGGCGGGCGTTGCCCAGGGGTAGCTTGTTGGTCACGTCATAGAACTGCACCTGCATGCCCAACCCCTCGGCGATTACCCCCAGTTGCATGCCGATATTGCCGTAGCCGATGATGCCCAGCGTTTTGCCGCGAATTTCGAACGCGTTGCTGGCTGATTTCTGCCATTCGCCGCGGTGCGCAGCGGCATTTTTCTGGGCGACCCCGCGCAGCAGCAGTATGGCCTCGGCGAGCACCAGCTCGGCCACGCTGCGGGTATTGGAGAACGGCGCGTTGAATACGGCGATACCCCGCCGGGTGGCGGCCTGTAAATCAACCTGATTGGTGCCTATGCAGAAACAACCAACCGACACCAGTTTTTTGGCCGCGGCAAAAACCTCTTCTGTGAGTTGCGTGCGGGAGCGAATACCCACGAAGTGGGCACCGGCGATGGCCGCTTTCAGTTCCTTCGGTGGCAGGGCCTTCCTGTGTTGCTCGATGTTGCTATAGCCGGACTTTTCCAGCGTTTCTACAGCCGAGGGATGCACCCCTTCGAGTAGCAGGAACTTGATTTTGTTTTTTTGAAGCGATTGTTGCGTCATGGTAGTCAAGACCCTTTGATAATTGTTGAATTACGCCCCGGACTTGCGGTGGAGCGGTAAAAAAGGGCGCGCATGATACCATACCCGCCGCCTGAATCAGCGCTCTGTGAAATTTGCCGGAGGAATTGCCCGTGATCCAAATCGATAACGCCGTCCTGACCTCGCTGGAGGGAATCGTAGGCGCCGGCCGAGTACTGACCGATGAGGCTTCCCTGCTGAGTTACGGCTGTGACTGGACCCGCGTTTATACGCCCGACCCTGCAGTGGTGGTGCTCCCCGACAGTATCGAGCAGGTGCAGGATATTGTGCGCCTGGCGGCCAGGGAGCAACTGGCGATCGTATCCTCCGGTGGACGCACCGGCCTTAGCGGGGGCGCAGTGGCGCGCAACGGCGAGTTGGTGCTGGCCCTGGACAGGCTCAATAGCATCGAAGGTTTCAATGCGGTGGACCGCACCGTGCGCTGCGGTGCCGGTGTGATTACCGCACAGCTGCAACAGTACGCCGCAGAGCAGGACTTGTTCTACCCGGTGGATTTTGCCTCCAGCGGCTCCAGCCAGATCGGTGGCAATATCTCCACCAACGCCGGCGGCATCAAGGTTATCCGCTACGGCATGACCCGGGATTGGGTGGCGGGCCTGAAACTGGTCACCGGTAAGGGTGAATTGCTGGATCTCAACCGCGGTCTGGTAAAAAACAACGCCGGCTACGACTTGCGCCAACTGGTTATCGGCGCCGAGGGTACTTTGGGAGTCGTTGTCGAGGCCACCATGCGCCTGTCGCGACCACCGCAGAATCTTGCGGTCCTGGTGCTGGGTGTGCCGGATATGCCATCGATCATGGCGGTGTTGGCCGCCTATCAGGGCGAGATGCAGCTGAGCGCCTTCGAATTCTTCTCGGAACTGGCCCTGCACAAAGTCATCGAGCACCAGGGGCTGCAGCGGCCGTTCGAGACGCCGGCAGAATACTATGCCCTGCTGGAGTTTGAGCAGCCCGACGACAGGGCGATGGAGCAGGCCATGACCCTGTTCGAACACTGCATGGAGCAGGGCTGGGTACTGGACGGTGTGGTGAGCCAGAGCGTCGCCCAGGCTGAATCCCTGTGGCGCTTGCGCGAGGATATCTCGGAAACGATTTCCCGCTGGACACCCTATAAAAACGACATTTCCACGGTAATTTCCCAGGTCCCGGATTTCCTGGCGGAGGTGGAGGCGGTGGTCAACGCCAACTATCCGGAGTTCGAAATCATCTGGTTTGGTCATATCGGCGACGGCAATGTGCACCTCAATGTATTGAAGCCCGATGACTTGCCCATGGAGGAGTTCCAGCGGCGTTGCGGTGAGGTCAGTAAATGGGTGTTCGAAATCGTGCAGCGTTATGGCGGTAGTATTTCTGCCGAGCATGGTGTTGGATTGCTCAAGAAAGATTATCTACAGTACAGCCGCTCGCCACTGGAAATTGAGATTATGCGGGAGATTAAGAAGGCCTTTGATCCATTGGGTCTTATGAACCCTGGTAAAGTATTTGATAGTTGAGTGCTAAGTGATCCGCCGCGGATCGGCGGCACCAAATTTAGGCCAGGCAAATAACCATAACCAGTAAAGCTATTCTGCGTATAGAGTCCGCACCCCATCCGGAGTGCCAAGCAAAAGAACATCCGCCGGCTTAATCGCAAACAACCCGTTAGTCACCACCCCGGTAATATTATTAATCTTTTCTTCTATCGCCAATGGCTGGGGAATGGAGAAGTTGTACACATCCAGGATGACATTGCCGTTGTCGGTTACCACGCCCTCCCGGTAGATCGGGTCGCCGCCCAGCTTGACCAGCTCGCGGGCCACGTGACTGCGCGCCATGGGGATAACCTCAACCGGCAACGGAAACTGCCCCAGCGTATGGACCAGCTTGCTCTCATCCGCGATGCAGATAAATTCCCCCGCCACCGCCGTCACGATTTTTTCCCGGGTCAGCGCTGCACCGCCGCCCTTGATCAACTGTAGAGCAGCGTTGGTCTCGTCGGCGCCATCGATATAAAAGTCCACCTGGTTCACCGTGTTGAGTTCATACACCGGGATGCCGTGGCTTTTCAGTCGCTGCGCGGAGGCCTCCGAACTGGCCACCGTGGCGTTGATCAGGCCCTTGATGCCGGCCAGATTGTCGATGAAAAGGTTGGCGGTGGAGCCCGTGCCGATGCCCAGTACCGTATCGTTTTCGAGCTTGGGTCGGATAAACGCCAGCGCCGCGTCCGCAACTGCCTGCTTCATCTCGTCCTGGGTCATGTGCTGTCCTTTGGGGGTTTTGGTGAGTCGGCCCTGGCCATTATAGGGCAGGTGATACACGCGATCACGGGAAATACCCAAATCACTGATGACAGTGAGCTGAAAATCAGGCGCCACTCCATTAAGATGGCCGGGCCTCTCGTATTTTTTGGAAGTGTGCTGCTATGCCACAGTCTTACATAAAGCGTATCCTGGATGCGCGGGTCTACGACGTCGCCCGGGAGACCCCGGTGGACGAAGCCACCCTCATGTCACGCCGGCTGGACAACACGATCTGGTTGAAGCGCGAAGACCTGCAGCCCGGGTTTTCCTTCAAGTTGCGTGGCGCCTATAACAAGATGTATCGTCTTACTGAGGTACAGCGAGCAAAAGGTGTGGTCGCGGCCTCTGCCGGCAATCACGCCCAGGGGCTGGCAATGGCGGCACAGAAAATGAATGTGAATGCCACCATTGTCATGCCACGCACCACGCCCCAGATCAAAGTGGATGCTGTGCGCAATCGCGGTGCTCGCGTGGTCCTGTATGGGGACTCTTTCGATGAGGCCGCCGTTTATGCTGCGAAACTGGTGGCAGAAAAAAACATGACCTATGTGCATCCCTTCGATGACCCGGATGTGATCGCGGGGCAGGGTACTGTGGGTATGGAAATTGTGCGCCAGCACCAACAGCCGCTGGATGCCCTGTTCGTGCCGGTTGGTGGGGGTGGCTTGCTCGCCGGTGTGGCCGCTTTTGTAAGATACGTTTGGCCCCGGACCCGCATTATCGGCGTGGAACCAGAGGATGCCGCCTGTTTGCAGTTGGCCCTGGAGCGCGGCCGCCGGGACAGCTTGTCAGAGGTTGGTTTGTTTGCCGATGGTTGTGCGGTAGCCCAGGTTGGCAGGGAAACCTTCCGCGTTATTCGCGATACTGTCGACGAGGTTATCACCGCATCTACTGATGAAATGTGTGCCGCGATCAAGGATATTTTTGAAGACACGCGTAGCATCGCTGAGCCAGCGGGCGCCCTGGCACTGGCCGGCCTGAAGAAATATGTCGAGCGCACGGGCGTGAAAGGGCAGGACTTGCTGGCGATTGTCAGCGGCGCCAATACCAATTTCGATCGTTTGCGTTATATAGCAGAACGCTCTGAGGTTGGTGAGCACCGGGAGGCGGTGATCAGTGTTGCCGTGCCGGAGCGGCCCGGCAGCTTCAAACAGTTTTGCAGCTGCCTGGGTCGGCGCAATATCACTGAATTCAACTACCGCTATGCCGGTGCCGGGTCTGCCCAGGTGTTTGTCGGTCTTTCGGTGGCACCCGGTGGTGAAGACCTGGCGGCATTGCTCGGTGACCTGGCGCAGCGCGGTTATAGCACTGAAGACATGACGTACAATGAAGTGGCCAAGTTGCACGTTCGTTATATGGTGGGTGGGCATGCGTCGGGCCTGGCGGGGAATGAGTTGGTTTATCGCGTGGAGTTTCCCGATCGTCCCGGTGCCCTGCTTAAATTCCTGACGGGACTGGGGCAGCGCTGGAACATTTCCCTGTTCCACTATCGCAACCACGGGGCCGCCGATGGGCGAATCCTGTTGGGGGTGCAGGCGGCAAAAAATGAACGCCGGGCATTCGAGGAAGTACTGGATCAGATCAACTTCCGCTACTGGGAAGAAACCGATAATAGCGCCTATCAGCTCTATCTTGGCAGAGAAGAATCCTGAATTGGGAAAAGTTAGCGGTCACCAGGTCTGTGGGGGTTTTCTTTTGCTCCGCTCTGGTATAGTATTTTCCCGAAGTTGTTAAATAGTCACAAAATTTGTAGTTGTATTTACAATAAGGGAAGAGGCACAGGTTCCTCAGAGAATCAGCCTTGATGTTAGCGGGACAAATCTAAAGTGAAGCGTAAACCGGATTTTTTACTGATTTTGATGGCTGTCTTTGGGATGGGGGTACTTGTCACACTGTTTCTTCCCATTGCAAACGACACGGTCGCCGCCCCGGCGTCCGAGTTACAGGCTGGCGTCATCATCCGGGATTGATCCCCGGCAACGTCAGTTTACTCCTTGCCAAAGTGCAGGGCGGCGTCGGACACAATAAAATTCAGCGAAATATCCCATTGCTCCCGCGGGATGCAATCTACTTGCTGGTTGGCGTGAGCCAGCCCCACCAGTAGCGGACCGGCAATATCAGCCAGGGTCCGGTCGTAAAAGCCGCCACCCATCCCCAGTCGTCCCCCCTGCAGGTCCCAGCCCACCAGAGGTAGAAAAATGATGTCCAGGTCCTCCGCCGGGCAACGACTGGCATGCGCCGGGGGTTCCGGTATGCCAAAGCGGTTGGCAAACAGCGGCGAGTCAGGCAGCCATGCGGCGAAGCACAGGCTGTCATCGTCTTGTATTACTGGTAGAAAAAGCTGCTTGCGCTGTGCGCGACCCAGTTCGCTCAGTGGGGTGGTCTCTATTTCGCCATCGGCTGCCAGGTAGAGTGCGATGCGTTGCGCCGTGCGCCAGCCTGGAAGGTGCGCGATGTGCCGCGATACGGCTTGTGCGGCCACAGCTTGTTGTTCGACGCTCAGGCTTTGCCGGCGATGACGCAGTGTCCTGCGCAGTTGGGTTTTGCTGAGATCGGAGTCTGACATAAGTAAGAAGTGGGATTCCCGGCATACCGCTGACAGCACTGCCCTTGAACCCGATGGTTCAGGGTGGCGGCTCCTGCACTGTATCAGGCTTTCCGACCGGAGCCGGACATGCACACCAACAGCAACGAGAAACCTCCGGATATACAATATCGGCTCGAGGACTGTATGTCTGGCGCATAGGCCAGGGATCCAACTGAAGTATAGCTCAGATAATGCAGGGGCGGTTTACTTAATTCCAATAGTGTTAACCAGTGCGCATCTGGAAACACGCGTTTTAAATTCATGGTGCTTTGTAAGTCCGAATTTATTCGGACAAATCAACTAACTAAGTCCCCCCCACCCCCAAGAAAGTCAGCCGATTTCCAGTTGTCGCAATTGATACAAAGCGTCGTCCAGCTTGCGATTGAGGCGGTTGACCGAGTCACCGTCGGGTGCGGCTGCGCTGCCGTCGGTTTGTTCAGATGCCTGCAATAGCTCATAACTGATATTGAGTGCGGCCATTACGGCGATGCGCTCCAGCCCTATCACCTTACCAGTTTCACGAATATTGCGCATTTGCTTGTCCAGGTACTTGGCCGACACGACCAACTCGGCCTCCTGATCCTCAGGGCAGGCCACCTGGTATTCTTTATCCAGAATTTTTACAGTCACGGTGTGGGGTTGGTTCACTAGTCACTCCATTGTGCGCAGACGGTCAATCATGGCCTCGACTTTGGTCCGGGCCAGTTCATTTTTTTCGATCAGGTCTTGCCGCTCCTGATGCCAGCCGACACTGTCTGTCTTGAGCATCTGGTTTTCGCGATTCAGGTCGTTGCACAGCACAATCAGTTCATCGATTTTCTGTTCCAGCACCTTGAGTTGGTTTTCCGCCATGGAGTTATACTAGGGTAGGTATTATTGGGATCCTACTATAGTGGCGCTTGGCACTGAGGTCAACGACACAAAATTCATAGATATCAATAGCCTGCCAAGCTTTTTACAGCTATCGGTGGAGGTGCGGAGAAACCGCGCTGAGCGCCGGTACCCTGAGGAGAACACAGTATGCATGACGAATTACAGGGTAAAGTGGGGGTATTCGACTTTGATGAGTTCGCAAATTACCTGCTGGAGCAGGGTCTGGAGGCATCCCCCTCCGAGTTGCATGGTTTTCTGTGTGGCTTATTGTCTGGTGGGGCCGCGGCCGAGCCGGAGGTGGCCCTGGATGCGTTGGATCAGTCCCTGGGCCTGGTTTTACACGGTGAATTGGCGGACCACACCATGCAGCTCTACACGATCACTGCAGCAGCGCTGGAGGACGAAGAGTTTGACTTCCACCCCCTGTTGCCCGATGACGACGACGATATTGCCCAGCGCACCGCCGCCCTGGCCGCCTGGAGCCGGGGATTTTTGGCGGGTTTTGCCCACATCACAGCAGGGGTGGAGGTAGTTCCCGCCACACTGTCCGAGGATAGCAGCGAAATTCTCAAGGATTTTGCCGCCATCGCACAGGCCGCAGTGGATGAGGATGAGACTGAGGACGAGGACGAGGACGAAGCAGAGGACAGCTATATGGAACTTGTTGAGTATCTGCGTTTTGCTGTGCTCAATGTATATATGGACGCTGGTGCCCCGGTGCAGGACCACTGAATATACGATTTATACAGGACACTAAACTGGCTGTGGTAATCTCTGTGCGTTATTGCGCAGCGGCATTGCAGGTACCGGCGAGTTAGATCATGAGCATCAGTAAATCCGAATTTGTCCGTCGGCGGAAAAACCTGATGGCGCTGATGGAGCCCAACAGCATTGCAATTATTCCCTCTGCACGGGAGCAGGTGCGCAGCCGTGATACCGAGTACCTGTTTCGCCAGGACAGCGATTTTTACTATCTGTCGGGATTCAACGAGCCGGATGCGGTGCTGGTGTTGCTGCCTGGTCGTCGGCACGGTCAGTTTGTCATGTTTTGCCGGGAGCGCGATCCAGGGATGGAATTATGGCATGGTTATCGGGCCGGGCCGGAGGGGGTTTGTGCCAGGCATGCCGCCGATGATGCCTTTCCCATTGGTGATATCGATGACATTCTGCCCGGCCTGATTGAAGGCAGGGAGCGGGTTTACTACTCCATGGGTCGCAGTACCGACTTCGATCGCCAGATAATGGAGTGGGTGAACACGATCCGGGGCAAGGAAGCGAGCGGTGCGGTGCCGCCGGGGGAATTTACCGATCTCGATCATATGCTGCATGAATTACGCCTGTATAAAAGTGCCGCGGAACTGCGCCTGCTGCGCCGGGCGGGGGAGATTACAGGCCGGGCCCATCAACGCGTCATGCGCACATGTCGCGTGGGTATGTATGAATATCAGCTGGAAGCGGAGCTGCAACACGAGTTTACCACCTCCGGTGCAAGACACGCGGCCTATCCCAGTATTGTCGGCAGTGGCGATAACGCCTGTACCATGCACTATGTTGCAAACGACAGTAAAATGCGTGACGGTGACCTGGTGCTGGTCGATGCTGGTTGTGAGCTGGAATATTACGCCGCCGATGTGACCCGCACCTTTCCGGTAAATGGACGCTTCAGTCGGGAGCAGCGGGCGCTGTATGACCTGGTGTTACAGGCACAGTTGGCGGCTATAGACCAGATAAAACCGGGCAATCACTGGAATCAACCGCACGATGCCAGCGTCAGGGTAATCACCCGGGGGCTGGTGGAACTCGGGCTACTGAAGGGCAGGGTAGCCAGCCTGATCAAGCGCGAGGCTTACCGTGCTTTTTATATGCACCGGGTAGGCCATTGGCTGGGACTGGACGTGCACGATGTTGGGGACTATCGCCTGGGTGAAGAATGGCGCCTGCTGGAGGCAGGTATGGTCATGACGGTGGAGCCCGGTCTCTACATAGGGCCGCAAAATAGCAAAGTGGCTAAAAAATGGCGTGGCATAGGCATACGCATCGAGGATGATGTGGTGGTGACAGATCAAGGCTGCGAAGTTATCAGCTCGGGTGTACCGAAAACCGCAGAGGAAATAGAGGCGTTGATGGCCGCATGACTATGAGCATAAATCGCGACATCGTTATCGCCGGTGGCGGTATGGTGGGAGTCAGCCTGGCCCTGCATCTGGGCGTCGTGCTGCCTGCAGACACTACGATTTTGTTGGTGGAGGGGTTTCCGTTTCCCGGGGTGGTCGACGGCGGCAGGCCTGATTATCATCCCGCTTTCGATGCGCGTTCCACGGCGCTGAGTTACAGCTCCCGCCTGATTTACGAAAAAATGCAGGTGTGGGAAGACTTGCAGCAATGGCTCTGCGCCATCGACAGTATTCATGTGTCCAATCGCGGCCATTTCGGCAGTACTTTACTGAATGCCGACGAGTATGACTGGCCCGCACTGGGTTATGTGGTGGAAAATGCCTGGCTGGGCAAGGCGCTGATTCAGTCCTTGTATCGTCAGGGTCGGGTGGAGGTGCGCAGCCCGGCCAAAGTGGTGGCTGCGGCGGCGGCCGGAACCGGTATCAGCTTACAGTTGCAAGGCGAGGGCGAAACAGCCATCGACACAGCCCTGTTACTGGTGGCGGACGGTGCCAATTCCGGGCTGCGCGACCAACTGGGGGTGGCGGTGACAGAGAAACCCTATGACCAGCATGCGTTGGTGGCGAACGTCGCCTCTGCCGAGTCGCATCGCGGCTGTGCCTATGAGCGCTTTAGCGATGACGGTCCCCTGGCACTGCTGCCACTGCTGCCGGCGGCGGGCGGGGAACACCGCAGTGCCCTGGTCTGGACCCTGCCCCCGGAGCACGCGCAACACCTGCAGACCTGCCCCGAGCAGGAATTTTTGCAAACCCTGCAGGAGCGTTTTGGCTATCGACTGGGGCGTTTGTTACAAGTAGGGGAACGGCACAATTATCCCCTGTCCCTGATCCAGTCTACCGAGCAGGTACGCCAGGGTCTGGTGGTGATGGGCAATGCCGCCCACACTCTGCACCCGGTGGCGGGCCAGGGTTACAACCTGGCCCTGCGCGATGTGGCTGAACTGGGCAACCTGTTGGCCGAGGGTATGGCCGCCGGCGAGCGCCTGGGGGATCTGGCCACGTTGCAGCGCTATCAACAAAGGCAGCAGCCAGACCAGGACAGAACAATTAATTTCAGCGACCGGGTACCTGCGTTGTTTATGCGGACAGACCCGCTACTGGGCCTGGGACGGGATCTGGCACTGGCGGGGCTGGATATAATACCCGGGCTGAAGCGCGAATTCGTGCGTCAGGCGGCGGGTGTGGCCGCCATGAGAGGGCAGCATGGCTGATACTCGGCGCTTCGATATTGCCATCATCGGTGCCGGTATAGCCGGTACCGCCCTGGCGGCTGCCCTGGGTGGGCAGGGTCTGTCTGTTGCCCTGGTGGAAGCGCAGCCTCTGACGGCGCCGGAGCTGCCCGCTGCCTGTGATCTGCAGCAGTTCGATCCCCGGGTGAGCGCCCTCACGCCTCGCTCGCGCAAGTTGCTGGAGCAACTGGGAGCCTGGGAGGCCATTGCCGCCTATCGCCAGTGCCCCTATCGTCATATGACGGTGTGGGATGCAGAGGGTACCGGCCAGATAGAGTTCGACTGCACCGAGGTGAATGCGCCGTTACTGGGTCATATCGTGGAAAATCGCGCTATCGTAAGCGCTCTGCTGGCCCAGGTTACCGCTGCGGCGAATATAACGCTATTGAGCCCCGTGCGGCTGGAGGCCTGTACCCGACTGGCGTGTTCCAGCATGCGTATGGAGCTGGCGGAGGGCGGTGCGATTGAGACCGATTTGCTGATCGCCGCCGACGGGGCACAGTCGCGGGTGCGGGACATGATGGATTTTCGGACCCGCGAATGGGATTACGGTCATCGCGCCATCGTCGCCACGGTGCAGGTGGAGCAGGCCCACCAGGACACGGCCTGGCAGCGTTTCCTGCCCACCGGACCGTTGGCCCTGTTGCCACTGCCGGGAGAGGAAGACCGGCACTATTGCTCCATTGTGTGGTCACTGGAAGAGCAACTGGTGGACGATTTACTGGCGCTGGACGAGGCTGCCTTTTGCGCCGAATTGGAACAGGCCTGCGAGCGGCGACTTGGTCCGGTGCTGGGTAGCTCGCCACGCTTTGCCTTCCCGTTGCGCCAGCGTCACGCCGTGGACTATGTACAGCCCGGTGTCGCACTGGTGGCGGATGCCGCCCATACCATTCACCCGCTGGCGGGCCAGGGCATCAACCTGGGTTTACAGGATGTGGCGGCGTTGGCCGAGGAAATTTTGGCGGGCCATGCCCGTGGTGCCCATCCGGG
>Ga0164313_10000885_pt1 | contig 25427 bp, 15 predicted proteins | sample GuaBasSedimGuay4_FD_113735 | JGI IMG/M metagenome (GOLD analysis project Ga0164313, IMG submission 113735) | Subseafloor sediment microbial communities from Guaymas Basin, Gulf of California, Mexico - Guay4, Core 4569-4, 0-3 cm | ecosystem: Environmental > Aquatic > Marine > Hydrothermal vents... | reverse complement strand
TACCCCGCTGAAGGGCGAGACCCCGTTGGTTCAGGATTTAATGGCTCGGGCCAAAGACGGCACCGTGTTCACCATCAATATCTGGTGGGATGATGTAGCCCATATTACCAAGGCCATGATCGACGACATGAAGCGTCGGTACAAGCCCCACGAGTTGAGAGCGAGGCGCTTCGGGGAACCCCAGTTGGGGACGGGCGCGGTGTTTACCACTGACCCAGACAGCTACACTATTCGGGCCACGGAAATTCCGAAGTACTGGCCCAGAATATATGGGCTGGATTTTGGCTGGGTGCATCCAACTGCTGCGTTGTGGCTGGCCCATGATCGTGAGACGGACACCATCTATGTTTACTCGGAGCACCGGGAGGCCAAGGCCTCACCCGCCGTGCATGTTGGAGCCATCAACGCCCGAGGGAAATGGATGATCGGAATCTCAGAAACCGCAGGCACCAATCAGGCCGACGGTGACAAGATGATTAATATTTACAAGAAGCATGGACTCAAGCTCAAGCGAGCCATAAAAGGCCCGGGCAGCATTGAGTCTGGAATCATGTTGATTCAGGAACGCATGACCGAGGGCAGGCTGAAAATCCTTGAGACCTGCCCTCGACTACTTGAAGAACTCAGGCGATACCACCGCGATAAAAACGGTAAGGTTGTAGACAGGTTCGACGATCTGATTGACTCCCTTCGCTACGCGTTGACAGGGTTGAAGTACGCTAAAACTGAGACCGAAGCACGTGGTTCCTCAAGTGATGATAATATAAGAGAAGTTAACTTCTACGGAAACCGGAGAGCAGTGTGAAAGATCAGGCCGAAACAGTCGAAGAAATCTCCGTAGAGGAACAGGAAAAGAAGTTGCGCTCGGTTGAACGCCGCGACGAAATGTTCAGCGGGTTGACGCGGGAATTAACCACGGAGCTTGGCAAGGCCATTTCCGACAAGACCTCAGTAGAGAATAGGATGCTGGCTGACGAAGCTCAGTATTGGGGCTTGCCTGAAGGCGGCTGGGACAAGGAAGACATTACAGCAGGCTACGACCGTACATCTCGAAGTAACTCCAGAGGCAGCGCAGTCGATAACAAAACCAGAAGTAAGACTCGCATCGCGTCGGCAAGAATCGGCGACATGCTGTTCCCAACCAACATGCCCAACTGGGCAATCTATCCCTCACCCTATCCTGATGTTCCCATGAATTTGATCATGGAAGAATACAAGAAGGAGCAAGCCGCAAACGCCCCACCAGAACAGGCGGGCGGTGCCCCTCCCGAGCAGGCGTTAATGGCGGCCATGCCTCCCGACCAGATGGGCATGGGCGAGCAAGGCGGGCCAATGGCTCCCCGTATGCCGCAGGGCCAGCAGGCTCCACCCCCACCCCCAATGGAAGAACTAAATTACGACGAGCTGGCACAGAAAGTATCTCATCGCCGGTGCCGCAAGATGCAGCAGCGTATTCGCGACGTGTTGTCAGAGAACAGGTACCCGAAGATGGGACGCAGTGTGATCATGGACGGGTGCAAGCTCGGCACAGGGATCATAAAAGGCCCGTATGTCCGGTACCAGATCAAGCGTTCCTACGACAATCAGCGTGACGACGAAGGCGAGATTGCTGTACTCAAGGTTGAGAAGGTCAAGGTTCCCGGTGTGGCCCGAGTCTCACCGTGGATGTTTTTCCCGCAACGCGCCCGGTGCATTGAAGAAGCCGAGCACGCGTTCGAGCTTCATCTACTCTCGCGAACCCAACTGCAGCAGATGGTGGAAAGCCACGGGTTTTACCCTGACCAGACCTCCAAGCTGCTCAAGACACGCCCCTCGTTGGGCCAAGTCGAAGGCATCCTCTCGAAGCGGGCCGCTATCACCAATCACAACATGTCGAGGTATGAGAATACCTATGCCGTGTGGGAGTACGAGGGCGTTATCGATGCAGAAGTCCTGCGTCAGATGGGGTTCCCTATTGAAGAAGAAGATGAACTGACCAGCTACTACGGTGCCGTATGGTTTGCCGATAACATTGTTCTCCGGGTTGACATGGCCCCGCTTGAAGCCACCTCGACACTCCCGTATCGGGTGTGGAACTACGAGGAAGACGAGACCAGCATTTTCGGCTTCGGTGTCCCGTTCGTGATGCGTGATGATCAGTACGTTATCGACATGGTGTGGAGCAGCATACTCCACAACGTGAGCGTGAGTGCTGGGCCACAGATCGCCGTCGAGAAGGGTGTTCTAATCCCAGCCGACAAGTCGTACCACATCAACGGGCCGAAACTTTGGTACAAGAACGACGTCGACGTGCCGATGAAGCAGGCCATTGACGCCATTATTATCCCGTCCACCGTGAACACCACGATGCCGGTGTACCAGCAGGCGCTGCAGAACGCTGACACCAACACCAACCTGCCGCTGATGCTTGGCGACGGACAGGCCAGCAGCCAGCAGCAAGGGCTGTCAGGCGCTGCACAGATTACCATCATGAACCAGACCAACATTGTGCAGCGCCAGTCTGCCCATGCTTGGGACGACAACATTACCAACGGGTTGATAACAGGCCTGTATCAATGGTTCATGGAGAGCGACGAGGAAGATATTAAGGGCGACTTCCAAGTTGAAGTCAGGGGCGCAAGCCACCTACTCGTCAAAGACACCCAAGCCCAGCATGTACAGATGCTGCTTCAGATGGCTCTCGGAGACCCTGAGCTTAAGGCCGGGTTGGATATGGAGGAGCTGTACAGGATTTACCTCAGCTTCCTCGAAATCCCTGTTGACACGTTGGTAAAATCGCCAGAGCAGAAGGAGGCCGACGCTGCCAATGTTCAGCCTGACCCCATTCAGCAGGCAGAGGTTGCCAAGCTGGAGTCTGAGACGAACCTTAACAACGCGAAGGCACAGTCCGAACAGACCCGGGCGCAGGAATCAGGCTCTCGCGACATGGAGGTTATCGACCACGCTGAGATTATGAAGCTGGAGTTGAAGTACGCTGAGCTTCAGGACAAAGAACGTGACCGGGAGCACGACATGCAGAAGGAACTGATCAGGCGTGAGACCAAGCTGATAGAAATCGCCAGTAAGGAAGGCCTTGAGTACGAAAAACTTAATGCCAGTATCAGCTCGGAGCGCGAAAACCTTATGGCCACACTGCAGATGGATGAGCAGACTCGCCGTAGCCGTGACTACTTCGACGCTGCTAAACTGCAGATCGACAAGTACCGTGAACAGCTCAAGGCCCAGAATATGTCAATGGGTTTTGACTCAGTAGGATGAAGATGGATAGATTTGACCCAGCCGTCCGTCTGCACATTGAGAAGATAGAAGGTCTCATTGAGCAAAAACGTGACGCACTCGAACGCCCGAACAAGACCGAGACTGAGACAGCTTTCTTGCGTGGGTATATTAAAGCCTTGAGATTTATAATCTTAGACCTGACCGGAGACCCCGACGATGAATCAACCTTTGAAGAAGATTGAGACTGAAGAACAGCCTGACACCCAGCTCACTGATGAGCAGCTTTTCGAGCAGGAAGTAAACCGCAGGAACGGAACTGAACCTGACCCTGACCCTGACCCTACCGATGGTGGCGGCGTACAAACCCCCATGCCCGCCGCACCCGCAGCCGACCCCCTGCCGGGTGAAGAGGAAGAGGCAGGTTCCAAACCTGTAGAGAACGTAACCCCTGATAAACAACAGGTCGTTGAGGAAGAGAAACCGGCGTGGTATGCTGACCTTGACGATGATGCCAAGGCGGCATTTGACTTAATGAACACCGATCTCACTGACGTGAGATCACAGTACACGGCCCTGCACGGAAGATTGGCCCCGATGCAGCAAGCCAACGAGAGACTTCGCTCACAGGTAGAGCACGCTGGCCAGCGTCCTCCTGCCCAAGCACCGAACTCCTCAGCAACAAGTGGCCAACAACCGGGGCAACAACTGCCCGCTGCTTCTCCAACTCCAACACTGGACTTGGGCGACGTACCGGAGTTTGCTGAGTTCAAGGAAGCTTTCCCTGAAGAAGCAAAAGCAATTGGCGCTCTGTTTGGACGACAGGCAACACACGCCCAAGACTTGCAACAGCAACTCGGAGTCGTGTCGCAAGGTCTGCAAGATATACAGCAGGCTTCTTTCGGTCAACAGCGTGAGCAGAGCTTAAACACATTAGCCGCAGCTCACCCAGACTGGATGCAGGTTCGACCATCTGAAGGATTCGGCCAGTGGCTACGGGCGCAACCCGCCTCAGTGGCCAGAATGGCAGACTCAAAAGATGCGTCAGAATGTATCTACGTCCTTGACCGGTACAAGCAGGATGTATGGGCACAGCGCCAGTTGGAAAACCCAGCAGGTTCTGAGCAGAAACCAGTCGACCAGTCGCCAACAAAAACGGTGCGCCAGCGACGCGAGCAAATCCGTTCGGTGCCGGGACTAGAACCACAAGGTGGAGGCATAGGCCGACCACAGGGGAATCCCGAGCAATTCATGTCAGATGAAGAAATCTGGGATGTAGAAGTCGAACGACGCTTACGTGCGCAGCGCGACAGACGATAACTATTTTGCTGAGGTAATTTAAGTCATGGGTACACAAACCAGACAGTATGACGGTGTTGGTGATTACGGTGGTGCCGCAACAGGCCCGGGTAACAGAACCAATGTATATGCCGAACTCGACCTTCTCGAACGCGCAAGACCACAACTGGTCTTGGACTTGGCGTGCGACAAGAAATTCATCCCTGCCAACAAAGCGGAAACCATTGCGTTCCGTCGCGCTGTCAACGTGGATGCCCACACCGATCAGGTTACAGAGGGTGTAAACCCCGCGTCTCGTGGTCTGGCGTATGAAGATGTTTTCGGAACGCTTGGCGAGTTCGCTGAGATTTTCGAGATAACCAGCCGTATGCGCGAGCTTGGTGAAGATAACGCCATCCGTGACTCTTCTGATGTACTGGCTGATCTCGTTGCCAACATCAAGGAAGCGGTCGGCTGGGCTGCCTTCACGCAGGGAACCAACGTGATCTTTGGTGGCGGTGTTGCTGACCGCGATTTCGTTGCTACACCAGTATCTCTCGGTGAGTTCCAAGAAGCCGTGCGTTCTCTCATGGCTGCCAAGGCTACCCGTTTTACTACGGTTGACCACGGCGGGCTGAACGAAGGCACATACCCAATCGAAGCCGCGTTCTACGCGTTCACGCACACTGATCTTCACCCTGACATTCGTATGCTGCCCGGTTTCAAGACCACTGCAGAATACGGTGCCAAGAAGATCGTGTCCGAGTACGAGTTCGGCGCAATCGAAAACGCTCGCATCCTGACCACTCCGCAGCTTACTCCTTATGAGAACGCAGGCGCAGCGGTCGGTACTACCAACCTGAAGTCTACTGGTGGTACCACTGTTGACGTTTACCCAATCTTGGTGTGCGGTAAGCACGCGCTGGGTACTGTCGATCTGAAGGGCGCAGGCAAGAAAGGCTACGGCGGTGTGAAAATCAACGTCCTTTCCGGTGCTTCCAAGTCTGACCCGACTGACCAGCGTTCATACGTTGCCTGTCGTTGGTGGGACTTGAAACTGATCCTGAACGACGAGTGGGTTGTTCGTATCGAGGTCGGTGCTACCGATGATCTGTCTCAGCTCTACGTTTAAGCGTAGCTGAGTAAAGCGTAGCTGAGTAAAGCGTTAAGCCCGACAGCACATCGCTGTCGGGTGTTTTGAGACCACACAGGAGTTATAAAATGGATAGTGTTACAGAAGCCGCCCAGACCGGATTTGATGGCGCAGACTTGACCGCACTACGGGGATACTGCGAGCGAATCGGCTTGAAGTTTTCCAAGAGTCACAACGGTGCAACCCTTCGTAAGATGCTCATTGACGCCATGTCGGAAGACAGCGGTCATTACGGCGAGGTTATTACTGAAACACCCGAGGACATTGCCGAGGCCAAGCGCCTGAAAGCGATGGGCCTCGCACGCTTGAATCTCCGGGCGCAGGCAGGCTGGCAAGGCCGTCGTCGCATGGTAATCTTGCACCGGTCGATGGATCATGAATCCACCAGACCACAATTTATGGCGTGGGGAAGACTCCACTGCTACGTCCCGATGGGCGTAGAGTGTGCCATTCCCTTCCCGATCTGGAATATTCTCCAGCTCACCGCAGGCAAGCGCATGGTTCGGAAGCGCAAGACTGATGATGAAGGCCGGATTTACTTCGAGACCTCATGGGTTCCCTCAATGCGGTTCATGTTCTCTGATCTGGGCGACGATCCCAAGACAGCAGACAAACCGAAGGATATGCTCGACATGTTGGCACAGCTCTGCGAGCTTACCGACGAGTTTAAAGGGTACTCTGAAGCGCAGTTCCGCGAGATGTGCCACCTCACTGCGGTACGCATTAAGACAGACTGGGGGCCAGAGCAGATCAAGCTGGCCGTAATGGAACGCATTGGTGTACGGGATTCCCGCATCGAGCTGGGCACAGCAGATGGTGGAGTTCTTGGCCTAGCACAAGCAGCGGGCTAAACCATGAACTATCTTGAGCTTGTAAAACGTCTGGCCTCTGAGACAGGCACGGAGCTTGAGAGCAAAGTCACGACCGTCGAGGTGCCTCCCGCGACTGCCTACGGGGAGACAACGGAGCACCGAACACGGTTGATAAATTGGGTGCGGCAGGCGTGGATTGAGATTCAGGAAGACCAAGACCAGTGGAATTTCATGGTACGCCGTGCCTCCATGCCACTGGTTAGAGGCCAGACTTCCTACGCTATCGCAGAGCTGGCCAACCCAGATTGCACCGGGTGTGACCCAGAAGAGTGTGACCCAGATGAGGCGTACTACGACTACATAGTTCCGTTCGTTGCCCCTCAAGACTACCGCTACATCTGGATGGTTGACGGAAGCACGCAGCAGCCCAACCCCCAGATTTGTTACTACGTCCACCCAGAGAGGTTTTTCGGCGACCGAGACAGGATGAACAAGACCGCGTTTGGTCAGCCCTCACGGTACTCGATAGACAGAACCGGCTGCATAGTTTTCGACGCGTCGCCACCCGACGACGATTACCACATTCAGTTTGAGTACAAACTCCTGCCTCACGAGTTCCTCACAGATGAGGACACTCCACGTGGGCTTCCACTGAAGTACCACATGCTCATTATCTACAAGGCGATGGTGTACTACGCTATGTTCGATGAAGCTGACAAGCAGGTTCAACGAGCCGCCAAGCTGGCCCGAGACTGGATGAATAAACTCAGGCGTGACCAGCTCAAGGAATACACGATGCCCGGAACCCGGAGTTGACGTGGATAATGTCCTCCTCGACGGTGGTCTCGATTTAGTACGCGCCAGACCCGCCGTCCTGCCCGGTCGAATCCGAGCCTGCCTGAACTACGAGGTTGGCTGGGAACGTGGGTACGCCCGCATCGATGGCTGGGAACGCTTTGATGGGCACATCTCCCCCTCCGCTACCGACTACTGGGTAGTGATCCTGCCTACTGCCGACGTGACGGGAACGCCACAAGATCAGCCGACTGATCTTGTCTGGACGTTTGAGGATGAGGACGGATCATCTGGTACGATGGTGGACTACGTTGAGTCAGGTGGCGTTACCTCACTGTCAATCGTGTTCCGCCAAGGCCGTGTCCGCCCCCGCTGGGGAAGCGTGATCGCCGACGAGGCAGGGACGTGGTCATTTGTGCTAGAAGAGTCCAGCGTCACTGTCTACAAGTTGTCAGACGTACACAGCAGGCACGAGGATTTCCTCGGTACGCTGAGCACATACACGGAAATTCTACGTGGTGTGGTTAAGCCTGTCCCGGGCGGCGGCACTATTGTTGGTCTGCACTACCACGAAGATCAGCTTCATGCCATACGCGACATGCTGCAGATCAGGGTAGCTGAGGGCGACGAAGGCACGCTTATACCCGGCATGTACGTGTATAACGACGCTGGTCAGGTTGGCTTGGTTTCGACCGAGGCCAATGATGATCGGTACGTGAACATTACGGCCATCAATCAGGACGGATTCACAGTCGAGGCGAGTGAGGTTTTCCACATCGCGCTGACACTCAGGTTCAACACAGGCTCGGGACTGTTCGAGTTCGGGGACTCTGTCCTTGGCGACACGTCTGCATGGGCAGGCACCGTTGGTGAGATAGACAGACGTGACGGCAGCTTCGACAGCGGCAACGCGTTGGGAGTGGCTGCGTTCATAAACGGCCCCGATACCGGCCCGACCATCGCTGAGATATTTAATAACCAAACCCAGACAGGAGCCATGACTATTGAGTCAGTCATGTTCCTGCACCAGAAGGACGCACTGGCTCCCGAGTCGGTGTCAAGCAAGTCCGACCTTGCCACCATGTGGAAAAGCACGGACGATGGTTGGGAGGCCGCGACAACTGGCAGCGTACTGTCATTCGTAGACGGCTTGGTTGATCCCTTGGATACGGCGAACCCGACTGCTGTGACGATTACCAAATTCCCGAACTCAGTGGTTCAAGGCACAGGCACGCAAGGCGCTTGGTCAACCCCGCTGGATGATATAAAACTAAAAGACGGCGTAACCTCAAGCTGCAACATATCAGGCGGGTATATTCCCGGGCTTGTAGGTACCTCGCTGTACCTGAAAGCACGCGACTTCAAGTTGGGCCTGCTGGACAACGACGTGGTGAAGTCGGTTCGCGCAGTGTTCACATGCCGAGACGCCGGTGCTGCCGGGGCGTCGTGGAAGGTAAGAATAATTACTGCCCCATCAAATTCCGGCACCTCCGCAAGCTGCCCGGTAGACCCGAGCCTTCTGGACTACACCTCAGGGAATATTCCTTGGGCACCGTCTTCGCCGCAGGCACTTAACGCGTCGGACTTCGGTATCCATTTTGTGGCGAAGACATACTCGTCACCCTGTCAGCCCACACTCGATGCCGTGGCCCTTCAGGTTGTCGTTGACCGCTTGCCGGGAGCGAAGCTGTACCTGTACGACCCGACGGGAACGACAGACATTGGGTACATAAGTGTCGAGAGTACAGTAATTCAGTCAGGCCAGTGGGGCGGGGGAATCCCTGTACCCGGTTTGGCTGCTGGCTACTTCCGCCTGAAAGACTGGTCTATAACTTCCATACCCTCAGGTACGGAAGTGTGGACAGAGCCGGGAGGAACAGGCCTGCAAATCTGCACTCTCTCAGGAAGTGTGGCTACGCCGACACTGCCGGGATCGAGACTTCTGGATGAGAACCACTCCAGATACCAGATGGTCTCGTACAACTTTTTCGCCACCGAGGAGCAGAACGCTATCTACGGTGTGAGCGGAGCAGGGTTCGCGTTCTGGTACGACGGTGAGACCCTAGACTTTATCCCGACAGGAGTGGATGCCGAGGACGATAAGCCCCGGCACATCGCCCCTCACGAGAACAGGCTCCACCTTGGCTACATCTGGGGAGAGGTGTACGCATCTGGCCCAGACCCGCTGGACTTCAGTGCTTCTACAGGGCTGGCTGCGAGCTACGGGTTCGGAGACAAGATCACCGGCTTGATGCCTGCCGCTGGCAAGGCGTTGGCAGTGTTCACTGAGTCGACTACGAACGTCCTGATCGGGGCCGTACAAGGCTTCGGCGAAGCTGCGCTTGAGACAGTCGAGCAGCAGGTTGTGAACCATAAAGTTGGAGCCATCGAGTACACAGTGCAGAACATCGGCAACCGGCCCATCTTCGCCAGCTTCCGTGGAATCGAAACGCTGGAGACCATGGATCAGTACTCTGATTTCTTCACGGCTCCGCTGACCTACGATGTGTCCCCGTGGCTGCTCCGTCGCCTCCAGTCGGCAGCGGGTGTGGAGACTACCGACGAGTCTGTAGTGAATAGCGTGGTGGTGCGCAACAAGAACCAGTACCGCCTGTTTTTCGCCGACGGATATGTCCTGACCCTGACCTATGTTGGCCCGGAGAAGGAACCCCAGAACACAATCCAGCAGTATTGGTTCAACGATGCCCGTGAGCAGTTCGCCCGTGTCTACGCCACCGCGTCAGGAGTGAGTACGTCCGGCAAAGATCACGCGTTTTTCTCCACTGAGGAGAGGCCGCACACACCACAGGCAGGGATTTCCGTAGTAACACCCGAGACGGACTTTGTCTACGAGTTGGACAGGGGCCGCAGCTTCGACGGGTTCGCTATCGAGTCCTACATTGAACTCACGCACTACTATGGCAAGTCTGAGCAGACGGGCGCACCTGCTCCCGGCAAAGCCAAACGGTTCAGTGTCTTCCACGTTCACGGCAAGGTGGCAGGGTATGCCAACATGCGCGTGTCCCGAAGTGTGAACTACGAAGCTATGGATAATCCAGAGCAGCCGTACGAGTCTATTCCGTTCGGTTCGGAAGAGATGAAACCAGAAGACGCTACCACTGAAAAGTACACCAAGGGCAGGCTTACCGCCAGAGGGTTCGCTGTCTCCCTACGCATCGCGCACAAAAGTGCGGTAGAATTTCCCCATGTTGTTCAGATGATTACCTTCTTGAACGACGCTGAACTCCGAGACGACAGGTGATTTATGGCAGCACCCGGTGAAAACAATGGCTACGACGACGGCCCAGTAACTACTCAGCCTCCCGTTGAGAACCCGCTGGTTGAGCCGCCGCCAAGCGATTCCCGCCCGACAACCGGGCCTGACTACGTACCTGATGAAAATCTTGACCAGTACGGGTACCAGACAGGCATTAACGGGAAGGAAAACTACAACATAAACGTCGGTATGACCGGCGGGCTGATGGACACTATCGGAGCCATCGGAGATTCTAAGTACGCCGACCGGAACTACGACGTGAACGCCACCCGGGCGAACGCAACCAACCGACAGGTCGGACAGAACGAGCTGTCCCAGTACCAGTTGCAGCAGATGCTCGCTTCCAACTCGCCGTTAATGCAGCAAGCCGCTGCCCAAGGGTTGGCAAGGGGCGGAGCACGTGGATTGATGAACAGTTCACTGGCTACTGGTGCCGCACAGGGGGCCATGATCTCCGGTGCCCAACCGTTTGCACTTCAAGATGCCAACACTTATGGCAAGACAGCCAGTGAAAACATGGCAGCAACGAACGAGGCCAGCAGGCTGAACGCCGAGCTTGGCACACGTGCCGGTATCGCCGGTATGGAAGCCGGGGCCAGACGTGACCAGCAGGTTCTTGCCGAACAGTTGTCAGGGTACGGCGATATTCGCAAGGCCATGATCGGAATTGAAGATCGGGAAGACACGCAGGCGAACACCGCGTGGCAAAACCAGCTCAACCGGGATTGGACAAGCGAAGAAAACATGCTTACCAACTCGTTGTCGTGGGCGCAGTCGCAGCTTGACTCGGCCACCAAGTATGGCGTGACTCGTGAGCAGGCGTTTGCTGAAATGTACAGCTCGATCATGACGAACAACAATCCGAAGTTCACAGCCTCCCAGCGCGAGCAGGCTGTGCGGAACCTCGACGCCACCATGAAAGATTACTACAACGATGATGGCACCTTCGTCAATCCGCCGAACTACGACCCGAAGACAGGCAACACGCTTCCGCCTGAAGTCACACCCGCCCAAGCTGCGGTTGGTGACGCGGACAACAATTACGCTCCGCCTTGGTGGCCGAGTGATCTGGCGTGGGCGGGGTACCCTGAGTACAACGGAAGCAGCGGAGGTGACGCGGGTGTGGAGCAGAACTACAACCCTGAAGACCCGTCGGCAAGTGACCCAAGCGTTCAGCAGTACGGCAGCCCCCAGAGTCCTGAGATTGGCCGAGAGTCTGCGTCGCTTCCCGGTGTTGCGTGAAGGCAAGCGTTGCAAATTATTTAGCCGTCACGGAGATTGTGAGGTTCTGTAAGTCCCAGCACGTGAAGTCGTCTTGGGCAGAGATTGATTTTAACCCGGTGCTATTCAAGCGGAACATGGTGAGGGTAGTACGAGAGGATGGTTCAGATATTCTGATTGTGCGGGACGACACTGATCGTGTCGTCGGAGTTTTACTGGCCACAGTAGACCAGTTTATATTTAACAAGATGGTCTACGCCACTGACATTCACTTCATGTGTGAGGCTGGTGGGATTGAGATACTGGGTGAGTTTAAGCGTTGGGCCAGAGAGCACCGCGCGAGTAAAATTATTATGGGCATCGCCAATGAAGACCCGACCGGCAAAGTGCACATGTTCTACAAGTTGTCAGGGTTCCGTTCCGTTGGCGACGCGTGGGTCATGGACTTGCAGGAAGCACAGGAGAAAGCAGCGTGAGTTTTATCAAGAAAGGCCTGAAGAAAGCTTGGAAGTTCGTCAAGGATAACTGGATGGTTATAGCCCTTGTCGCTGCCACCGTGTTTACAGCGGGCGTAGCCAGTGTAGGGTTCACCGCCTTCGCAGGAGTGAACTCCTTCGGGGGATTTATGGGAGCCGTCGGCTCGACCATGTGGTCGGGAGCGACAGCCATCGCAGGTACGTTTGGAATCGGCGAAGGCGGCTTCGGTGCCGCCGCCGCTGGCGAAGCTACTGCAGCAGGCGAAGCCATAATTGGAACAGGAGCGGTTGGTGTAGATACAGGACTGGCGGCCAACGCAGCCATGATGCCGGGAATGACAGCCAACTCAGCCAGCGTGCTCGCAGGTACAGCCGCTCCCGCCGCGTCTGCAGGTATGCCGGGTGTAGTTGGAAGTACCATGGGCGAGGTAGCCTTGGCCGAAGGCAGTACGGCAATCGTCCCCGGAATCTCGGACGCAGCCAAGACCACGGTCACACAGGCCACGAAAGACGCAGCCACAAAAGGCTTGTCGCTTGACACAGCCATGAAATACGGAGCAGTTATCGCGCCTATCGCCGGTGCAGCTTTGGCCATGGCGGGCCAGCCAAGTGAGTTCAAGAACGTGGACTACTACGGAACCACCAAGGACGGCGAAGTCGGCCCGGGCCGCAGCGCCCTTGCCGTACCCGGAGCTGGAGGTGGCGAAGGAGCCATTGTTGGAGCCGGTGGAGGGGGAAGTGAAGCCGCCGATGGCTTAATGAACGCGCAGCAGAGTCGGGCACAGCAGTCAGTTATGCCCGGAGGCCTGCAGCGAGGAACCGATGGGAGAGTCCAGACAGACGCCTTGATGGGCGACTGGGGAGAATTTGCAAATGCCTAGACAAGTTGAAGGTACGCCACCCGTTGACCCGAGGGAGCAAGAGTTATTCGACACCATGGTCATGGACGTTATGGAGTATATCCACGGCGTTGGCTCTGAGCAGATCGAAAAGCTTCTGCGGGACAGCACCGACACGCGGCAGACGATGGCCAACATTGCCTACAAGGCGGTGAGGGGCGTTATGGATAAAAATGCCAAGACGGCCACCATCGAAATGGACATGGATATTGTTCTTGGCCTTACCACTGAAGCCATCGACATGGTCGAGGAGTTCGGGGTAGCCGCCAATCAAGTAATGGACGGGACAAATATAACCCAGCTCAAGGAAGATGTACTTCTGAAGGTAGCTGTGCTCCATGGCGAGCAGCTAGAAGCAGCAGGGTTCACGGAAGAACAGAAGCAGATAGCCGCTACTGATATGCGCGATTACATGGCAGACAAGGGCATCAATAAGGCTTTTGACTACGTGAATAGCCGGGCCATGGCCGAGGGTATGAACCCTAACGACATGATGCGAGCAGGCAACGAAGCCGCACTGGGTGCACGCAGGCCACTGGCTGACGCCATGGAAGCCGCAGCCAAGCATAAGGTTGCTGATTCGCCGCTCATGTCCGCCGCCGCAGGTTTACCTCCAGAGCCGAGTTACGGGCCAAGCGGGCCAGCCGTTGACTACGCCGCACGGCCTCAATGGCAACGTGACGACGATAAAGTTAACGTCGGTGAAGACACGTACTACGGGGTTAACCCCCCTCGTGGATTTCCTGAAGAGGGGGATGGGCGCGTACCTGTTACCCCGCCAGTAATACCTCCACCGGATGAGCAGCCTGACGCGTTGATGGGCGACCCGAACCGTATGCCACGAGGGAGACGATAATGGGACGCAGGATGATGAGAGCCGTCGGTGCTGGCTTGATGGAAGCTGGCAACCAAGCTCAGCTTTACCAGCAGAACGCCCGGGAAGATCGTAAGCTGGCTCTTGAGAAGCAGCGGCAGGAAAATCTACTGAAAATTTCCGAGGGTCGACAAGGACTCATGAGTGAGCGGTTGGCTTTCGACAAGTCGACAGCAGCCACCAACATTGCCGACAAGCGGGAAGACAAGTTCTACAACCGCGCCGGTGCCATGGTCTCAAGTGTCTACGGCAAGGACGGAATGTCGGCTCAGGAACTTGAGACGTTTAACAACATGGTCAAGTTCGACGGTGAGCCTAAGCTCGCGCTGCAGAAAATGATCGAGGCAGGTTTGTATACACCAGACACCGCCCCAGATATAGCCAAACTTGAGAAGCTGTACAAGGGATTGGAGGGTGCGTACAACACCACTATCGGTCGCGCAGAAGATGCGCCTGAGTTCAACTTGCAGCAGGTGCTCTCGCAGTACCCTGCCACGTACACAGAACTTAACCCGGTGGCCGCTGAAGAGGGCGGCGAAGAAGTTGTTCCTGAAGAGGAAGAACAGGGGTGGCTAAGTCGAACATGGGACTCGGTCACAGGCGGCGGAGAAGGAGGTGAGATTTCCGGGGAGGAGCAGGCGTACAAGGACAGGTTTATACCGAAGGGAGAGCAGCGGAGCAGATCACACCCGTACTACCCAACTTCGCCCGGTGCTGACGCTAGGTCTTTCCCAACAGAACGGCTTAGTCCACCCGGAAGCGAATCGGGCGGAGGCTTGATGCAAACCCCGGGGTTTCTGGATGAGTCCGCTGTGTCTGAGGCTCGGGAGTTTCTCAACAGAGGCACGCGGGGGCAGATTCAACGAGGCGAAGAACTCCAACCCGAAGTACCGCAGGCGAGTTACCGCCCGAGGAAATAACACATGGCCGTCCAAGACTACGCCGACCTGATTCGACAGAACGCCCAGCGATACGGGCTTGACCCAGCATTGCTTGAGGCAAAGATTCAGGCGGAGTCGGCTGGCCAGCCCGGTGCTGTGTCACCGAAAGGTGCTCGTGGCCTCGGACAAGTCATGCCAAACACTGCCCAAGACCCCGGCTATGGGGTTACGGCGTTTGATCAAACCAAACCTATCGACGACCCGGGGGAGAACGTCCGGTTCACTGCTGATTACATGAGCAAGATGTTGACCAAGTACGATGGCGACATTGAACATGCGTTGGCAGCGTACAACTGGGGGCCGGGGCACACCGACGACTGGATTAAGAACGGCGGTAAGTTTGATGACCTGCCCGAAGAAACCCGCAACCATATTGACAAGGTGAAGGCTGGCCACCTGTCGCAAACGAGTGGCACCGCTCCCGACATGTCGCTGACAGGTCTTGAGGACAAGGTCTCTACCCCGACAGAAGAGTTATACAAACGCACCGAGGCCGAGACAGCAATACGCCGCGCCTCACAATCTCCGCAGACCCCCAAAGGCCCGGAAGCGCCGGGTGGATTCTTCGCCAAGATGGGCGATGAGATGGAAGGGCTTGGTAAATCCCTGTGGGCCAGTGCGTACGATGTTGGCTCCCTACTGGCTGACATGGCCGACTTCGGATTCGGCGACGACGATGTTACCGACAAGTTTGCAGCGTACCTGCAGAAGCAAGGTGAAGACGTACGCGAGACCATCCCAGAGTGGATGAAGAAATCCCTTGAGCACGATATTATTTCACTCGACGAGGATGGGGAAGTCCAGTTCGACATGCCCAACCTGCGCCAAGTTGCCCACCTCATTGCTGGGTCAGCCATACCGTCGGCAGGTATTGTTACTGGCGGGTTCAAGCTCCTCAAGGGCGTGAACAAGATCAAGAAGCTCAAGAAGATCACGGAGAAATATCCGAAATTAACCAAGGCTGGCAGCTTCGGCGCAGCTAACTCTGCCTACGTGACGGCAGAAACGTACAAGTCTGTGTACGAGGAAGTGCTTGAAGACGCTCGCGAGGAGGGCAAGTCACTCAAGGAGGCTCACGAGTCCGCCGCTGAGTCCGCGTCCTTCGCTGCTGGCATCATTGCTCCGCTGGCCTTCGTGACCGGCGGCGCAGGTGAAGGCCTCGCTGCATCAGGCAAGTCATTCCTTACCCGACTAGCTAAAGGCTTCGTCGGTGGCGGCATTACCGAGTTCCCAGAAGAGGCCGGTCAGTCCGCTGTCGGCGAGCTGGCAACAGGCAAGCCTATTGACTACGTGAAGGCAGCCAATCAGGGCTTCCTTGGCATGATGGGCGGCGGTGTGACCGAAGGGGCCATGGCTGCAGCTTTTGGCTCTGCTGAGGCTCCTGCTCCCAAGCCGAAACCAACCACTGATCCTATCCCCGAGCCGGATATGCCGGATGCACCGACTCTTGTTATCGCGGCAGGTGAAGAAGCTGGTGCCGCCGACCTGCCTGACATACCAGATGAGCCATCTTCGCCTCCCCCCTCTCCTCCTCCTCCTGTCGAGGGCGAGTTACTGGGGCCGGAACTTTCACCGCGTGACCAGCGCCAGAAAAATATAGATGAAGGGGTTGAGCAGGGGGCTGAGGTGGAGTACGTCGACGTAGAAGAAGGAGGCTTCCATGACCGGCGACATGTAGCAGAGTTGAACGGGGAAGTTGTCGGTGCAATCGGATACGACGTTGTCAACACCGGCAAGACTGCACGCATTTCATTAACCGAGGAACTTGACCCTGCTATCCAACGCGGAAAAGGTGCCGGTGTTGACCTTTACACCTCATTCGTTGACGAGCAGTTGGCAGCAGGGCGCACAGTCGAGTCAGATAACTCGGTTTCTACCTCTGCCGGTCGCGCGTATGCGGCGTTGAAGCTGAAGGGCTACGAGGTCACGACAAATCCGAAGGCTACCTTCGATGAGAAGACTGGCTGGCATGTCCCCGGTGCACCTAAAGGCTCTGTGTTCTCAATAACGAAAGCACCAGCCCAGCAGGAATTACTCAAGACACGGCACCAGCCCAAGGCCGACGGTTCTCTGCCCAACCAGCAGGACATACTGCTTGGCGACGTGGCGACACCGGGCAAGACCCGTGAGCTTGGAACCACCGAGTCAGACACTACCGACATGACGCTCAAGTCAGACGTTAACCTTGGCGTTGACCCGGGCACAGGATTTGACCAGACCCAGCAGACTCTGCCGGGGATGGAGGTGGACACCACACCCGAGCCAGCACCTGAGCCAGCACCTGAGCCAGCACCTGAGCCAGCACCTGAGCCTGAGTCCCCAGAACAAGCTACATTTGAAGAACTGGAGGCAGATGAAGAAGGTCTCATAACCTTGGAAATGAGAGACTCCAAAGGAAATAAGATAGGAGGGATAACGTACACGGTCGACCACGAGGCAGGTGTAACACAGATTGATCAGACTTTGGACTTAGACTCCGACTTGAAAGGCCGTGGGTTCGGAGTAGCTTTATACAAGAAATTCATTGATGAGCAGTTGGCCGCCGGTAGAGTAGTACACTCAGACGCGGCTGTTGCACCCGAAGCCCGACGTGTGTACGAAGCACTGGAGCGGCGAGGGTACAATGTAATTACGCAGCCTGCAGTGAAAGGGGAGAGAGGTAAGGCGGCGTATATCGTAACCAGAGCACCCGAGTCGCCAGAAGTACAGGCTATGAACCGCATTGCCGACAAGTTGGAGAGGTTGATCGACCAGAAGCCTGAGCAGCCCGACATGTTTGGAGGCGAGCCAACAGTCAGCTTTATTCCCGAGGAAGAGCAGGCCATGGATGGTGTGGACGAGCGTACTCGCACGCCCCACCAGCCGAGCATGTTCACTGATAAAACCGGCGTGCCCAGTGCGGCAGGCAAACGTGCCGCCGGTCGCATGAGCTTGACTCCAAAACAGCAAGCCTCACAAGATGCCTACGAGGAATCTGTCAAGCAGCTTGATTCTGAACAGGCGCAGAAAGCCAAGGAAGAGGAAGAGTACCGGGCCAAGCTTGACCTCACCAAGCCCGACGATTATGACAAGCCTATCGGGCCAAAGACCAAGGCGCAGGCCGAGGCTGATACCAACGCAGAGCTTCGCGACGCAGAGAAAGCGCAGGCGTTTGAGGATTACTTGCACGGGCAGGTGGCCACGCAGGTGGCCGAGGACTACTGGAATCCTGAGAACCGTAACGGCGGGTCGGGAGGCGGAGGCAAGGGCAAGAAGCCGCGCCTGTTCTCACGCAAGTGGTTCGCTTGGAAGCGGCAGGTGCTCAAGGCGCGGCATTGGGACGAGTTTGTCCGTCAGGTTCAAGATGCCCAGATCGCCATCAAACGGGTGCAGGAAGTATTCAAGAACGCCAAGGGGCTAGTACCTGACAGGGTTGACCTGCATGGGGCGTGGACTCGCGTGCCGCAGGAAGCCGTGGACATGATCCGCAAGATGAAGGCGACTAAACTGGCCCCCATCATCAACATTGCACAGGGCAGGACAGCCGAGGGCGTTGAAGTCAAAGGCCGCAAGGCCATGTCCAATAAAGACATGCAGAGCTTCGCCGCCGCCGTGCACTCCCTGTTCAGGAACTACTGGATAGCCAAGAAGAATGGAGAGATGGCCCCCGCTGACAACGAGGTGGGAGGCTCCGGCGTCTCTGTCAAGCAGGCGAGAGAGATCGTCACAGGGCTGGCTGAGACCTACGATGAGCAGCAGCTTGCTGAGCTGAGCAACGCGATCTTCAACCTGTCTGAGTTTGGCCGTAAGAAACTGGCACCTGCCTCACCGGGGAACATCGGTGGGTTCGGCCTGATTGACACTAAAGAGGCAGAACGGTACGCCCCTGACATGGCGTTCAAGAAGACTTTCGACGACATGGTCGAGCAGAAGGGGTTCCTCGAAGCACTTAAATTTGAGAATTACTCAGGCATTGACCAAGCGACGTGGCAGGAGAACATGCACCGCATAACCTACGTGCCCCTGTCTGATGTGGATGCACAGTCCTCGCTGGTTAACCTGCTTGACGACATGGCGTGGGTGAGGGACGACTTCGATTCGAGCGCCAGCATATACGGCCACGAGCTTAATCAGGCCTACGGGCGTAGTGCCGAACGAGGCCTCGCTTCGGACTCAATATCTCAGCTAATTGTCAACACCGACAGAGCCATCAAGCGTGGGGTACAGAACCACGGCTTGGCCCGACGTGTTGTCAACCAAGCAACGAGCATGGCAGACAACCGTTTTGCTGTAGTTTTGGAGGAAGCACCGAACGGGACATACTCTGACTCAGCAGCCATGCAGCGCAGGATTAAGGAAAACTGGCCTGCGGAGGCCAGCAGCTATGCCTTCCCGGCAGGTACCACTCCGCCAGTAGTCCGGTACAAGAAAGGCGACACCGAAGTAGCCGTCATAATTTACGACGTGCGCTATGCTGATGCCATCGCCACCACCAAGACCAGCCAGTCGCACAGCAAGGTAGTGAAGGCCTTTGCGAACGCCAGCGGCTTTGTGCGCCGTGCCATGACAACTCTCAACCCGGGCTTTCTCGGGGTCAACGTGTTCCGTTAGGGAATCAACGCCCGGATTCAGACGATGTCTATCCCCGGTGTTGATCGAGCTGCCTTGAAAGAAATCTCGAAGTCGGTTGGTATCGGCAATGTAGCTAGTTGGTCACGTGACTTTTTCATGGACACAAGAAGCCCCGACGAGGTGGCCGATAAGTACATCACCGGCAAGGACGGGAAGCAAAAGCTGAACCCTCGCTGGATTATCCGTGAGCTGAAGGAGGCAGGTATGCCCTCGCTGCTGTATGAAGCTTCAGACCCAACGTCAGTCAAGGAGGATTTGCAGAAGGTAATGGATGAGGTGGCCTCGGCTACCAGCCCGAAGTCAGCGGTCAAGAAGATGTGGAGTTGGTACGCCAACGGCATGGAAGACCTAGCCAACGCTACGGAGAACGGCGTGCGTGCGATGGTCGCCGCAGGTGTATACGAACATCACATGAAGGGCGTCGACGCGGTCATGGCCAAGCTCAAGGCTCGGCCTGAGTTCGACGCCATGACTGATGAGCAGCAGATGGCCAAGATTATTGAGAAGGGCCAAGAGCTACACAGGGCAGCCATCAACCACGCCGCCAACGCAGGTAAGGATTTGTCTGTGAACTTCCAGCGGTTCGGGGCCAAGACCCGGGGCATGAACAAGTACTGGTTCTTCCTTAACCCCACGATTCAAGGCACCGCCCGCATTAGCAGGACGATAGCAGGTAAGCACGGAGCCATGCTTATGACCCGGCTTGGTGGCTACGCGGCGGCAAGCACGATGGTCAACTACCTGATCGCAGGCGAGGACGACGACGGGCGCAGCTTGTACGAGATGAATGTGCCTGAGTGGATTCGTGAGCACCACATGGTTATGATGCTCCCCGGCACCGATGGTGAGTACGTTTCAATCCCGTTGCCGTACGGGTTCAACTTCTTCTGGGGCTTAGGCGAGGCCACCATGTCCAACCTGTTGACAGCGGACACACGGAATCTGACAACTGCCGAGGCGTTCAGCCAGATGCCCGGTAAGATGCTGTCGCTGGCGATGAACAGCTTCTCTCCCATCCCGTCGACAACTCTTGACTCACCGGTGCAGTCCCTTGCCCCGTCGATGTTCAGGCCGATGGTTGATCTGGCTGTGAACAAGGACTGGAGGGGCATACCGATTACTCCGGGGCAGGCGAACTACTTGCAGAGTAAAGCTCCACCGCCTGACGCGTACAACGTGCGTGATCCTGACCCGAATGGCTCGCTTGAGTGGGTGACGCGGAAGATAACTCAGGCGGCTAACGACTTGACGGGAGGCAACCGCTTCTCTCCCGGCGCGTTGAGCGTGAACCCGAGGACGATGGCTCACCTGATGAAGTCCTATACTGGCGGTGTTGGGATGCTTGCGTTCAGGACAGCCGACGCGGTTGGCCTTTTAGCTCAAGGGAATCCGGGTGAGGCAGCCAGAAACTTACCTTTGGTGCGCAGGTTCTACGGGCTGGGCGAGGGAAGGTATGATGATCGCGACAGGTACACCAAGCTCAGAACCGAGTTGATCCAGACGGACACCGAGCGGGATGGGCTGCGGAAAAACTACAGCAAAGACCCGGATACCTACAACGCGTTCATGAAGACTGACGGTGATCTCTGGAGTTCAGGGGTTATGGGTAAGTTGAAGGGGACTGAGAAAAGAATCCGCACGTTGTCGCGGCTGCGCAGCCAGCTACGCCGAAGGTCTGAGAAGACCAAGGCACAGACGGACAGGATTGAGGCGTTGGATGATCGCATCACAAGTATGATGGTAGACTTCAACAAATATTACTTCGACGAATTAGTAGAGGGAGCGTTCTGATGCCAGCAATACCGGGAATGGGTGGGTTTAATCCAACTGCAGGAGGCGTGCCAACTGCACCTGCTAACAACACGGCTACAGCGAAGCCTCCCGCTCCCGCTCCGGTGGCAGCGACACCTGCTCCAGCCCCGCAGGGTGGGTGGCAGGGCAGGATGGGGAACCTTCAAGGTCAGCAGGCTCCGCCAAGCATGGTGGGTCGACCTGCCGTCATGCCGACACAGACTACGCTGCCTCAGTATGTGCCGCAGGGCCAGCCGGGGTACGGCCCGCCTCAGCGTGACTACACGTCGGCACCGATACGACAGGCTCCGCCTCAATACGATCCGGGGTACATGCCGCAGGGGCCGGGAGGCGTACCGCAGCCACCACCCTCACAAGGTAGGCCGGGAGCACCGATGCAGTATGGCCAGATGCCACAGCTCAACCAGCTTCGCGAGCAGTACAACCAGCGGGGCAAGCCAACAGCGTCACGGTTTAACCTTGGGCAGAACCAGATGAACACGTGGCAGCAGAGAATGTATGGGGGGATGCGCGGAAGGCCGCAGGCACCGGGGATGAATGATGCCATGGCGGAGCAGCGTAAGTTATATGGTGGAGGCGGGGCACCGCAGCAAGCGATGCCCAACCCTCAAGGTGTGAACCCCGGACAGAGCGCCCGAGGCTTAATGCAGAGAGGTTACTTCTAACTGAGTTTCTGAGGGGGCAGTCGAATCTCAACGACTGCCTTCGACGCACCAAACGTGGTGATCTTACTGGCCCCGATCTTGACATACACATGAGGCTGGGCCAGTACATACGGCTCGCCTTCTTTCAGTCCGAATATCTGGCAGCCCGCACTCTTCAGCCGCGTTGACAAGTCAGCCCAGTCTGTCACTGCCAACGTGTGGCCAGCCTCACGCTGTACCAGACTCAACAACTCCTGCCTTGGGATAAAGATGGTACGCTCACGTTGAATGTACCGGCCCCGCTTACCCTTAATGTCGTACGAATCTATCCGCCAACGGCTTGCGTTGCTGGCGGCGGGAAGTATCTCATCCACCTGTGTCCCGTTGACCTGACCAGTAGGTAGGAACGAGCCGGTTGTCCACTCTGAATGAAGCATCCGGTTGCGCCGTGTCTCCGTGCGCCAGTCACCCATCAAGCGTTCGTGCCCCTTACGGGTGACGAAGTTGATCTTCGGGTAGCTCGGGTTAGGCTCAGTGATACAGGCAGTCCAGAAGTCCTCGACCAAGTCGTAGTCTGACGACGAGGCGTGAGCGACGGTCGCCTCTACCAACGACATGCCAGCGTTCAGGATAGACATGTGATTCCACTTCACGAGGTTCAGGTCACGGCTCACGATCTTGGCAGTCATTGCAACGACGGCCAGAAACCGTGACCAGAACCTGACCTGTGCCCCTTTGTCGGCGTCGACCTTGGCAGTCAGCTCCTTATATATCTTGGACTCAAGCCTGTTCAGTTCATTGATAACCTGCACCTGATTGGCCACGATGTGGCGCAGAAACATGTCGACAGCGTGGCCGTGGTTACGACTGACCAGCTTGGCTGAGGCGTCCCAATCATCCTTACTGATATGGTCGGGTGCCTTGATCAGTGTGGCCGGGAACTCAAGCGTCCTGCTTCGTGCGGCCTCAGTCTGTAGTTGGTTGCGCCCAGACCCGCCAGTGCCAATGGTGGCAGTGGTGGATTTGTTGGACGAGATCAGGATACTGGTGTAGAACTTGTCGTTGTATTTTGTCGTACCGCCCGTCTTGCTGTCCCACGTCATGCGCATCTTCTCCTGCCCACCTGTCACCATGGACAAGAGCTGGCTGATGTACTCAGCGTTCTCTGTCACCGTGTCGTCAACAGGCAGCATGAGGCAGTTCGCCTGCCCGAGCAGTGAGCCGATGGCGTTCACCGTGCTATCACCCGGGATTGAGTAGCGGTCATAGTCGCCCATGAAACTACACATGAAATTCAGCAGCGTGGTCTTGCCCTTGCCTGAGTCACCAACCAGAGACAGCACGATTCCACCGCGTCCGTTGGAGAACAGGGGCATGAGAAGGTTCGCCATGCCTGACAGGATGAGCAGTTGTGGCACCACCATCTTGGCCCCGTCGTAAATCTCCATGCCTGTCTTCCAGCGGTCGAGCCTGCCCTTCGGTATGCCTGAGCAGTTGCGTTCCATGAAGCCTTCGCTGTCGCCGTCTTCACCGAAGTGCTCGGCGCTGGTTACGTTGTTCTCTACCCTGCCGTCAGCTTTGTAGTGTCGGGCACCTGCCACGAATGACCACTCACCCTCACGACCTGACTTCAACCAGCCCTTGCGGGGCCGGAATAACAATCGCTTGTGAGCAGACAGTCTGACTAGTTCGTGTAGGTAGTTGGACAGAGCCGCCTTCTGGGCCGGGTACGCTGTCTCAAACACCAGCCCCGATGACCGGAGTGTGTCAGTCGATGCGTCGTAGCCCGAGCTAGTGAGTTCCTTGGAGGAGATTACCGTGCGGTTCCTGTACCCCATGTTGACAACGTCAAGGTGAACCCGAACGTCTGACATGGATACCTGTTCTTCGTGGTTGACCACGACGTTATGAACCATGGCAGTACTGTGGGCCACGTTAACATGGCCACCGATAATCTCTTCATGTTCGAGTACGGCTTTCTTGCCGGGTTGTCGGACAGGTAGATACGTTACCTCGTGCCTGCCACCGTGTGTTCTCTTCTGCTTAGCATAGGTAGGCTGGGGGATGTAGCCCTGTGAGGTAACAACGCCGCTCTCGGCGCTCTCATGAGCTTCCTCTTTTGCTGCCGTTTCTTCTTCATTCTGAACAGCTACCACGGCAAGCTGGCTTGGTGTCCAGACTTTCTTGGCGTTGGGGCAGTTGTAGCACCCGGACTTGTTCATGATCTTGAACTCTTCGCAGCCGGTGGTGGCCGCGTCAAAGTTCTCTCTGATGTGCCGCATCTTTCTGCGAGTGCCTGCCTCCGAGTAGGTAGGGTGGCCACTTGAGAAGAAGCAGGCTACATCGTCAGGGTTTTTCACCGTGTTGAGTACGCGTAGCTGCAGCATCCAGAAGGGTTCTTCAACGTCACCCTTCTTCAAGCACAGCTCACGCATCTGCTTGCACCCTTCAAGGATGGGCCGAAGCTCAAGGTCACTGAACTCTTGGCGCAGTGCGTTCTCCATGCCGAGGCCGAACTCAGCGTCGGTGGCCACGTCCATGTAGGCAGGGAGGGCTGGCATGTTTGGCACCAACTCGTTGCCAACAACCTCGTCTACTCCCGACAGGTTGTGGTTGGCAGCTTCACGGGCGAGGTCAGCTTTGATCAAGCCGAGATCACCGATGGTTCCTTCGTTCATTATACGAACTGGGATTTGTGTCTTGGTCTTCGCATTGTGTGAGCCGGGAAGGCGCATCACGCTGGCCGCATCACGTGTCCTGACAGGGTCAGCTATAAGTTTCGGTTCCACTACTTTCACCACGTTGGCGAATAGTGTTGCTATCGGTGCCCACTGGTCGGCAGTGAGCGTCTGGTCAAGGACGTAGTACACATGCAGGCCGAAGCCAGAGTCCACAATCCATGGGGCAGGTAGGTTGGGGCAGGTTTGTTGAAGCTTCTTGAGGGCCGGTATGGCCTCGGCCTTGGAGCTAAAGAATTTCTCGTCGGCCTTAATATCTATGTCGAGCAGTAACACTTTGATACCGGTTACGTTTTCCCTCTTGCGCCTCCTTCCCTTGTCGTAGCCAGAGACGGCGAAGTACCAGTTGGTATCTGCCTCAGACAAGGCCAGTTCGATAGCCTTGTCGAGCCTTTGCCTGTCTTTGGCATGGGGTAAATAGAACGTGGGACGGAAACCAAACTTGCCTCTTCCTTCATCGGGACAAGTGCGTTGTCTCACTAGGCACAACGTCATATTGTCTGGTACTATTGCGGTCAGGAAGGCGTTGGTCGCGTCTTTCATCATGTCTATGTCCTTGTTGGCATGGTCGTGGTCTCAACCCCCGCATTGCTGCGGGGGTTTTTTCTTGTCCACTGTTTAAATCAGAATCCGAAGTCCTTGAGTGCGCCTTCGAGTTCATCACCAAAGCCCTCACCGTC
>Ga0164313_10000884_pt1 | contig 25447 bp, 16 predicted proteins | sample GuaBasSedimGuay4_FD_113735 | JGI IMG/M metagenome (GOLD analysis project Ga0164313, IMG submission 113735) | Subseafloor sediment microbial communities from Guaymas Basin, Gulf of California, Mexico - Guay4, Core 4569-4, 0-3 cm | ecosystem: Environmental > Aquatic > Marine > Hydrothermal vents... | reverse complement strand
GAGAATCTTCCCGGCAAAGGGATCGTCTTGATCATCCGGATCTCCAGCATGAATGATTTGCAGCTCGGGATTAAAAACCAGAAGGCCAGTTTGCTGACACATGACTAGTATATTCCCCGAAGAATCTTCCCTGATTGCTGATATCTTAGATCGCAGGTTGTCCCTGAACTCACCTGGATCAATAAGCCTGAACCGGTCATTCTCCAGGATGGAAATGAATCCGTTTTCGTGACCGAACCAGAGCCTTCCCCTGGAATCCATCAAGCTTGAATGGGCTATGCTCGCAGGAATGGAATCTCCTTTAAACTCCTGCTCAAATACCTTTCCATCATACCTGCATAATCCCAAAGAGGTCCCAATCCACAGGAAGCCCTGTGGATCCTGGTTTATGGTATATGCAAAATTGTCGCACATACCTTCGGGGATGCTATAATTAAAAAATTTGTAAGATTGAGCTAATCCATAGGTGGAAAGCAGAAGAAATAAGAACAGGACCGGTAATCTTTTCACTCGTTATGGATTAGTTAATGATTATTCGACGGGTATAAATTCTACTTCACCTCTGTATTTAGGAACCCCTCCAATGGGGATGGTATAGAAGGGCATGGCCTCATCAAACTGGTTGCGCACATTGACCACCACATTGTTGTTCCGAACCAGATTTTTAGATTTTACAAACCGGAAATCGAATGAAGTACCTATTTCTTCATCCTGGATGGTCAGTTTTCCTTCGTTCCAATGATCCTCTCCTGAAACTAACAGGGACTGCCCCTGTCGTTGAACAGATATAGCCATAATGTCTCCGTCAAAATCCCAGTCAAAATTGGATACTTTTACCCAGATGGTACCATTCTCCACATAGGGATAGATGTGGGCTACCTCTTCACTGTCGTTATGCATCCTGAATGAATACTCATAGGCAAATGCATTGGAACCCTCAATGGGCCTGTTCTCACTGTCGCTTGTGCTCAGAAAGTACCGGTACATATTTCCATCATCGCCCGAAACTCCTTCACAGATGATTTTAAAAATATATCCCTCATAGTAATCCACATATTCGCCCTGTGCCGGATTGAAAGGTCCGAAAGAGTACCAGTTATTATCATACCTTGGATTTGCAGTGAATGCACGGGATGCCAGTAAAGTTCCACTTTTGTAATTTCCAGAGGGATTGGTCTCCTTGGCATCGTCATCGGTCCAGTTACCTTCTCCGCCAAATACTTCGTAGACACAGCGGGTATCAAACTCCCCCGCAATCTCATCCACTTCACCACCGGTATCGGCATCAAAAACCCGAATAAAGAAGGGTTGGTTATAGGCTTCGGGGATCAGGAAAAAAAATGCCTGGGAGAAGTCATCATCTCCCCAGCTGGTCTCTGCTTTCAATCCAAATGTCATCAGATATGGGATGTTCTCCTCCACGTTTGGCACAGGTTGTGAAAATCCCAATGTGCTAATTGCTAATAATATAAGGATATATAATAACTTGTTCATCTTTTCAATATTTGTATCCAGATTAAAAATATGCAAAATCCATGCAACTTTATACAAGAGTTATTAAACATGCATGCCATCACTTTGGAAGAGGACCTAGATAAATTTAATCTGGTTGCACCACAACCACATCTTTATAATTCACCTTGAGATCAGGTACATCTCTTCGATTCTCCTTTCGCTCCTCAACACCAAGAATTACTCTGTATTTCCCTGGATAGTAGTATGTATGTGTTGCCTCTATGTCCTGCCCGAACGTTCCATCACCGAACTCCCAGAGGTATCTTCCCACATTGTATCCGGGAAGATAGGTTTCGGAACCATCAAATACTACAGGAGTATTTACCGGTATCGTATCGGGACAAGTAATCACAGCCTGTTCAACCAGGTTGATATTCAGGGTTTTAAAAGTCTGGGGTTCAAGTAATGTGTCCAGCTGAATATCAAATACATTCAGGGTCAGTCGATAGGTGCCCGGCTCGGGGAATTCATATACAATATCGTGTCCGGGTATCTCCAGTGTGTCGTTGATGACCCATGAGTATCTGAACAGCTCTGTATTCACGGTATCGAGCTTACGGTCGAGAATCCGATACTTATAATAGGTCTTTTTGATGGGATCAGGAGAGTCGAAGGCGGGAATATCGGTTTTGAATTCAAAAATATCCTTGGAACCACCCCTGCTATTGCTGGTTAAGTATCCGCTTTTATAGTCCTCATTGAAATAGATGTGATAATCATCAGACAGGCTGTTGAATGGAGCCCCAAGTTTGATGGCATCGGACCATTTCCCCTGAACTCTTGCCGTTTGAAAAAGGTCAAAACCAGCCACATTGCCGTCGTGTCCATCCGACGAAAAGTAGAGTCTGCCCGATGAATGGATAAATGGATAAAGTTCATTCCCCTCGGTATTAACAGCCGGACCCAGGTTTTCCGGCTCACTCCATGAGCCTCCTTTTAATTGAGACCTGTAGAGATCAAATCCGCCGATGGCATCTTCGTAATTAGCTGAAAAATAAAGAGCTTTACCATCCTTTGAGAGTGCTGGTGAAAAGAGCCAGGCATAATCATCGTTATACTCATAGGCCCTGATGTTGGTCCATGTGTCATTCACCTTTTCAGCAAAATAGAGACCCAGGGGGTCAAAATCCCTGTTCTCACCCGATGGACGTTGCTGTGAAAAAACCATGGTTTTGAAATCACCCGTAAAGGAGACCGGTCCATCGTGACGCTGCGAAACGATGGCATCAAGGAAGAGCTTCTTCTGATGGCCTTTATCCTTGTATTGAAAAATTGTGAATAGTCTGCGGCCTTCGGTATCGGTCGGACTACTTGCACCCACACTGGTTGATTCGGTAATATAAACCACTCCATCTTCGTAAGGTACAGCTGCAGCCTCATCCATACCGGTGGAAATCCGGGTATGCTTTCGAATCTTATAGTAATCCTGTCCCACCGCCAGAGGCAACAGAATTAAAAGGAACCATATGGTAAGTACAACCTTTTTCATCTTCTAAAAATAGAACGGATCATCGGGTATGGTTTTTATCACAGGCCGGAGCTCCCAGCGAAGCACAACTTCATGACTTCCTCCCAGGGCTGTCCTGACAGGACCGGTATTAAATGTGTAGGCGTACCCAATCAGCCATTGTTGATTTACCTGGAAATTAAGGAGTGCTATGGCAAAATTGGGATGATCATAGGCTCCTCCCACAAAGACTCGTGAATTCAGGAGTCCAACATTCAGACTGGCCTTAAAGGAGGAAAATGCTTTGTTATAATCGATCATGACCGAAGGTTTCAGCTTAAAGTCTCTGCTGAAATCAAAAAGGTAGGCTCCCGAAAAAATGACCCTGTACCCTTCTGAATTAAAGCCTCCAATAGACTCCCCTTCAAGGGGTATCGATAGCAACTCGGGCACCGACAGACCCACAAAATATTTATCAGTATAGTAGAGCACCCCGGTTCCGAAGTTTGGGAACCACCGCTGATATGCTTCAGAAACAAAAAGCGGATCGTCCGAATCCCTTAAGGGAACCCCCGTGAGGTCGCTGTTTATACCATACATACCTGCCGACAGGCCAAATGAGAGCCTTCCGCTTCCCAGATAGATGCGGTATGCATAGGTGGACATAATGGAATAGAGATCCTGTGACGGTGGAGTATTGTTGTAGGCAATAATGCCACCAACGGCAACCTTGGAGTTTCCCACCGGTGAATGCACATTCAGCTGCATATCTTTGGGTCCCAGTTCCCCATATAGGGAGGACCTGTAGAGTGAACTTGCCGAAATGGCATCTCTGAATCCCGTAAAAGCCGGATTAATGGTGGTCCAGGTCAGGTGGTAATTGCTCACTGAAGGCACAAGGGTATACTGTGAGTAGCCGGTGAAGGCCATCAGAGCAAACAGGTATGTGAGTAAAAACCTCCTCATGAATTAGTCCTTTAATACCACCACGTAATCTTTATAAGGATAGTCTATTCCGTCTTTAATGTAATGTACCACATAGTAATACGTACCATTGGGAACAATGGTTCCATTTTCCGACCTGCCATCCCATACCACCAGTTCATCCTCACGCTGGTCCATAATCAGATTGGGATCGTATTCCACTTGATCGATATTCTCATTTGTTATGGTCCGCACCGTATTCCCCAGCGAATTAAAGAAGGTAATCGTATATTCATCTGCATACATAAGTCCCTGCATGATGAAATACTCATTGTCCATGTCCCCGTTGGGCGAAAATCCCTGGTATTTTTTTACTTCGGTACGTATAACCACCTTAAAATCACTGGTATCAATACATTCTCCCTCATCTTCCCCGTTACGCACTGTCCAGGTGAATATGTTCTCTGCATTCAGTTCCAGGTTACGTGCAATGGTATGGGGGGAGTCTTTGTCCTCGATGATTGGTCCGGATGGATTCACTGTCCATTCCCCATAACCCGCCGTGGGCTCACTGGCTTTTAGTTCCACTTCATTGATTAAAAAGAGCACGGTATCCAAGCCCACATCGGGTTTGTCTGGTTGTTCGAAGTAGTAGAGATCGATGGAATCTACTCCCGAACAGACCCCGGCTGTACTGGTAAAGGTGGCCCTATAGGTTCCAAAGGCCTCAGTGCTGTTGGGAATGGAGATCAGGTATGCATTTCCTGAATTGGCCGATGCACTAATGTAATTGGAGGGATTGAAGGTCCATACCCCAATTCCACGATCGGTATCAGCCTCCAGGGATACGGTGGTGTTACATACCTTGAAGCTCTCCCTTGCAGCTCCGTCCACGGTAATCTGAGGCTCCGGGGTTCGGAATACTTTGATGGGGACTGTGCCTGAAAGTTGATCGGGAGGAGACACACATTCATACCTGTCTGTTACTGAACTGTAAGTGATCTCTCCAATGGTATAATTGAATTGTGTGCTGTCCGTATCGGTATTCAGGAGCACTTCCACCTCACCGTTTGCATTCAGTGGATAGGGGCCGATCAATTCAGCATTCACCCCGTCCTTCAAGTAGACATTCCAGGGGAGAATATAATTATCGAGCCCCCCGGTACTCAGGGCAACATCCAACATTACATTCGTTTCACATGATCGTGATATATCACCGGAAAGCATGCCACCAGGTAACTGCATCACGGTTATCAACATAGTGTTTGAAGTATCGGTACAGGCCCCGAACCTGGTTTCTCTTTCGAATTGATAGAGCTGCTGCAACCTAAAAGTATCAGAATAATTCTGTCCCTGGATCCCTGGAAGATCTGCTCCTGTTACTGCATCTCTCCATGTATAGGTGGGCATAAGCCCCTCTTCTCCAAGTGGAAGAGCGCCCAGAACCACTTTGTTTGAATTGAAACAGGCCGAATCCAACGGGTCGATGGTATTTCCAGTGATCCCGGTATGAACCGTCACATGAATCGTATCGGAGTAGTCCTGACACACGTCGTTAGGACCACTGAAGACCCGCCGTCTGTACCAGCGATCATTATCTCCATCCAGCTGGGGCTGATCCAAATAATCAATAGAAGTAGCGCCTTCAATATCTCCCCATGTACCAGGCTCGCCGGTTCCGGTTGACACCTGCCACTGGTAGATCCAGGAGGCATCTCCACCAATGGGAGTGGAGCCATTGCTTGCATCCTGCATAAGCCATTCAAGCAAGTCGTCCTCACACTTCATACTATCGGAAGTGGTTATCAGGTTGTTGGTCACAGGTGGCAACACATGTATTGTATCCTCATTGCTATAGGAGATACAGACGTTCCTGGCCACACCACCCGCACCTATTTTCCGTCTGAACCAGGTGGTGTCCCCCTCCATGATACCAGGATCATAATCAATCTTGCTAAAACTAGAATCTACCGTCACCCATCCCGAAGTTTTAGTGCTGACTTCCCATGTATAACTAAACTGGACATCGTCCAACCCACCTGTGGGATCCGAGCCGGTCATCAGACCGCCCTCATCGGCAGTACAAACGGTTCTGGTATCGGCAATGGTGTTGTTCTCAATTAAGTTGATGTTAAGGATCTCCTTGTAATCACTGGTATCCACACAAGCATTGTCACTTCCTGAGAGAACTATCCTGCTGTAATAGGTATCCTGCGTCTGGAGCGGGGGTTGATAGGACTCAGCGGTAGCACCAGAGATATCCGCCCAGCTGGTTTTGTCGGGGGAAGTGATCCACTGGTACCGGATATCCAGTGTATCCCCATTTTCCGGAGGTAATCCTGAAAGGCTGGTTAACTCATTGGGTAACATTATATTATAGCATACCGTATCGTTATCCGTAATCTGGTAATTGGCGTGTTTTTCCCACACCTGCACAAAGAGTGCATTGGAGGTGTCGACGCAGACTCCCGATTTTGCAATACGGGTAAAATTAGTACTGGTGGTTAAGCCGGGGGTCTGATAGGTAGAATCCGTATTCGCTCCCTCGGCAGGCTCAGATCCCGGGCCTTCATCCTTTTGCCATAGATAGGTATGAGTCCCTGTACCGAGTCCTCCTCCTATTATAGATGGAATAAATAAATTGGCCGCATCCCCGTAGCAAACCGTATCGGGTGCAGAGATGGTATTGTTATCGATGGCCTGGTGCACATATACGGCTATCCGAAAGCTGGTGTCGGCAGGCAGTGCGCCGGAATAGACAACCCTTCGGAAATAGGTGGTATCGGATAGCGGGCCAGGAAAATAGTAATTCTGCTGATCCACCACACCCGGCCCTCCGGGCGCTTCCAACCACTCCTGCTGAGTACTGGAGCTATCCACCCATACATAGGTATATCCTACCTCCGGCCCATCTCCACCTCTGGGTTCGGAAGCATAGATGGGATCCGGGACCTGGTCTGAGCAAACTGTAAATTCGTTGGGAACCGGATTGAAAACAAAACCCCTGATGGGAGCCACCAGTTCGTCCTTGTCCCCAGGTTCTCCTCCATTCCCGGCTCCATAGGCATGGGTGCCCTGGTAAAGCCCTAATTGACCAAATGCTGTCTCCATCTGAAGGGAGGTGTGATTGTCCAGATCGCCGGAAACCCAGTAGATGCCACCTCCGCCACCGCCACCCGGACCGGTGGTATCGGTTCCAATGGTATTGCCCCCATTGCCCCCTCTTGCAGAAAGGTTCAAAGGGGTCCTGTATCCATTTACATCCAGAAGAATAGATCCTCCGCCTCCGCCTCCGCCTGCAGCTCCCTCTGCATCCAGCGCATCCAGTCCGTTGGCAATGATTGCATTCCCGTTCCCAATAATGCTATCTGCAATTATAATCACTGCGCCTCCACCGTCGGCTCCGTTGGAGGTGTTTATCCCGGGTTTCCTGGTACCGGATCCTCCACCGCCCCCAAAGAAAAAGCGATCGTACCTGTCCCAGCCACGGCTCACTGAATCTTTACCATAATAATTTTTGTAATAGCTCAAAATTACGTATTCAAAACCACCCTGTCCACCAGGAAACAATATTCCCGGATTACACTGGCTGGATTCATCCCCGCCATTTCCACCCGGCGAGTAGTTGGAACCTCCTCCTCCTCCGGAGAACAGGCCATTACCTCCTCCTCCGCCATTGATATTCTTGGCTTTTCCACGCAGGCGGTCGAAACGGGTGTCGGTGGTACCCTCTCCCTTTTTTCCTGCACTGAAGTTGCTATTTTGATAGAAGAGGCTGTCCAGTTCAGTGGGATTATCTGAAGAACACCCATGCAGATAGTCCACATGTTCGGCTGCACCCGTGAATCCCGCACCTGAAACATCAATATTACCATTCAATTTTAATACGGATGCAAACATGGCAACTACACCACCTGTCCCTGTGGCCGGATCCCACTCTTCTGCCCAGACTCCTGCAGGCGTTACTTCCACATTTCTATAGGATTTGACCTTGATCAACTGGGCTACCTCCCCATCACCCAACGTATTAATGTCTGGTGTCACTTTGTTGTTAAACACCACCACCCGGCCAGGTACATAAATCTCATTGATTATGAGGAAGGCATACCTTCCAGTGCTCCTGGGTTCCAGTGCGTCACCCCCAATATCTTTAAATTCCGGAAAATCGACACTGGTCTCCGTTACAATCTTAGCACCCTGTACACAGTAGATCATCACCGTATCCCCCTCACCAAACCCCGTAAGATCGGACACCACCACCGAATCCACATTGTTCTCATCCCTACACTCAATGGTCTCTATGGCTGTATAGCCATTGATAATGCCATCGATTTGGGTATAGGATTGAGAAAGGCCCTGCTGAAGTACCAGGGTTAATAAAACAGAAATCAGGTATATACTTCTCTTAAAGTACAAGTCCGGGTGGATCAGTTTTTAATTTAAATGCCTAAGATAATAATTATAACACTTCACATTTTTCCGTACTATCCTTTTGAACGTAAGATTTTTCAAGAAGTTCTATCTTTTTTTAACTGTCCGCAAAAGCTCTATGTAAAATGTGGTCCCCTCATCCAGAATTGTTTCGTACCAGATCCGCCCTCCAAGGGATCTGATGATGTTGTAACTGATGGCCAATCCCATTCCCATTCCCCCCGATTTGGTAGTGAAATTGGGTTGGAACAACTTATCCCTGATCTCCTCCTGTATCCCTTTCCCGTTATCGCTCACTGTGATCAGTGCTTTGCTCTCCTCATGGGTTTCCAGCCTAATCCTGATTACCCCGTCACGACCCTCGGGGATAGATTGCAATCCATTCTTTACCAGGTTTATAAATACCCTCATCAACTGCTCCTTATCGGCAAAAACCTCCACCCTCCTCAGGTCGCCGAGTTCAAGTGTGATCTGGGCCTTATCCGTGGTTTCAAAGAGCTGAAGCAGGCTTTTCAGCTTTGTGACCAGGTTGACCCTGGCGTTTCTGGCCCTGGGCATCTTGGCGAAATCGGAGAATTCATTGGCGATGGCCGAAAGGGAATCGATCTGCTCAATCAGGGTGGCTGATATGCGGTCGACCATATCAGGATCATCTTTACCTGCCTGAATGGTTCGCTGAAGGTGCTGTACATTCAACTTCATTGGAGTTAACGGATTCTTGATTTCATGGGCAATCTGTTTGGCCATTTCACGCCAGGCCGATTCGCGTTCTGACTGGGCAAGTAAGCTTGCACTTCGTTCAAGCTCCTGCACCATATAGTTGTACTCCTCCACCAATCCCCTGATTTCATCACTCCTATTGTAGTGGATCATCTCATTTTTTTCACTTAGACTAACCTGAGCAATGCGGTTCTGAATCATTCTAAGGGGCTGCGTAATGCGATCGGCCAGGATCACGCTTACAAGCAGAATCACCAGCATCAGGATCAAATAAATATTTATCACTGCCACCATCAGGTTGGTTACATCTCGTGTGAGGGCTCCCGACTGTGTGAAATAGGGAAGGTTCAGATAGGCCAGGAACTTATTTTCACTATTTAATAAGGGTACATATGCAGAGATGTACTTCATCTCTCCAATATGCTCGTTGTGTATAAACTCTGAAGCGTTGCCTGCTGACAGATTTTCAAACACCAGCCTGTTCATCCGGCGGCTCAGCAGTTGACGGTTAAAGATCTCAGAACGTGAGGTGGCCAGCAGCATTCCATCCTCATCATAGAGATTGATATCTGAATAAAAGACATTGGAGAATTTGATCAGCAGCTCATCCAGGTTATAATAGCTTTCGGATGACCAGTTCCTTAGGTCCTCTTCATATTCTACCTTATGGATCAACTCAATATATACCGATCGCATGGTATTTCTAAGGTTGTCGTTGTGCTTTATCCGGTACTGAAGAACGATGAAATAGATGGTTCCGGAACAGATCAGGACAAAGGTCAGGAACAGGATCCCTATCATGGAGTACTGGATTCGGTTTTTAAAATTCCAGTTGAAGGTGGAATTGAATATACGAACCATTGTAATAAGGTATGCCAGAGCTAACAACAGGAAATTAAGTGCGAAGATATAGGAGAATGAGATCAGATTATCCACCAGTGTGATTGTGGGACTTCCTACGATGATGGTGTTCCGCTCGTCCACATTATATATACTGTGTTCGTATTTGTCCAGGGTGATCTTTTCAAAGACCTCTTCCCCTCTGGTATAATAATCGGAAGTTCGCCTGTAGGGAAATCCGCCATCCTGAGTGATAAGTTTTCCGCTATGGTACTTGGCATAAGAGAAATCGTTATTGGTAAATGACCTGAAATCATTGTCCAGCAGCAGCTCGGGGTAACCAAGCTCCTCAGACAGAATCTTAGAATCCAGCTCAATGTATACCCTGTGCTCGCTATCTGCTCTGAAATAGGGTATGGAGCCAAGGTAGGATATCTTCCCATTCAGGTTATCCAGGAAATAGAAATCACTTCCAGCTATTTCGATACCGCTCTCCAGGATTATCTCTTCAAAGAATGAGAAACAATGGTACAACTCATCCACCGGCGGTTCCACATAAAGGCTGTCTGCAGGGCGACAAACGGTGACCCGCAGGTCGTACTTGGTCCAGTAACCCGCCAGGTAGTTGCGACGTAACCGCTCTGCCACCTGTTCGGTAGCGATGTAGGGTCGGTTCATGTATTGTGCAAAAACCGTATCGTTTCTAATGGCCATGGACATCTCGGCGAAAAGCATCTCTGCAACAGGATCGTGTTCAGAAGAGAGTTTTACCATTTCGACCTCCTTATGTCTTTCGGTTTTGGTCCGGTTATTTTGTTGAAAACGAAGACTCATAAAGACCGATATAACCAGCAGTAGAAAAATAAACTTAGAGAAGGGAATCCGGTCTTCAATATGGTATCTGAGGTAGAGTTGACTTCCCAGAATGAGCAAAATAGCCACCCAGCTGCTCCAGGAACCATGCTCCCCAGGAAGTACCATAGCCAATAAAATCACTAGCGACATGGTGACCGAACCGGCTATCAAGGTCTTCTTTGAAACTCCCGACCAGAGAACGATGGCCTTATCGATTAACAGACCGAGTATCACAAACCACATAATAATAACTAACAAACCAGCCGCTGTGTAACCCGTAATGGTGGTCACACGATGGGTTTCAAAAGAGATGCTGGAATCGAGGATCAGAACACTAATCAGCTGATTAATGAAGAGCAGAAGAAGTGCTGACCCTGCAAAAAACAGGAGTGCTAAAAGACGTTTAATCCTGTTCGACCTGATTACTTCAATATGGCCATGCAGGTAATAGATCGCTGTCAGTGAGAGTGCCCAAATAGAAAAAACAATCAAGGCCCCCAGCGATGGTATAAAACGGCTTGCCAGCAGCTCAGGTTGAAACAGATCAGACTCCGTTAACAGAGGTGGGAAAGAGTACTTCAGAACCACAAAAGCACTGCTGGTAATCAGCAGTGTGATGAGCCCGATCCACATATACCTTTTCCTGCTGCCGGTCCGATTCAGGATCGTACAAAATGCAACAAACAGAAGGATGATAAAGAGCAGGAGGCTCGACACAGAAACGGCTTTGAATCCTTTATACAACATGTCCGCTTCACTGAAATCAAGCGAAAACAGGTAAGCGCCCTCTTCGTTATAGATGGGCTCGCTACCTTCACCTTCCAGGAATTCTATGGCCACATCATCGTCCAGTTTAAAATCGTGCTGAAATCCATTGATCAGCACCTCATTCTGAAAAGGAAAATGAGTCTTTATCTCAATCATACCCACCAGCAAACTTCCATTTAACTGCTTGAACACGGATACATAATCGGCATTCCGTAATGAGGTGAATGGGAGGTTAAAGCGGGGCCTCCATCGATTGGTAACCGGAACTGAGTGATCGGACCAGTACTTGAGAAATCCATGATCATAATAGAATATTGAGATTCCCTGGCTTGTGGCTATCTCCTGGTATTCAGACGATTTTCGGTCCAGTACCTCTGTGGGAGCATCCACCGTAAAAAGCTCTTCAAGTTCCTGGAATTCATCCTTTAACAAACGCTCCTTTTTGTGAAGTACCCTTTCAAATTTCCTGGCATCTTTTTGATTATAGCCTTCATTCCGGTAACGATTGCCCGACATAATCCCGGCAACGAGGAAGATAAAAGCCAGTCCCAGCAATAGAAAACCGTGGTATTTTCCGAAATCTGTCCCCTTATGTTTCCCTTCTTCCATTAACCAAGATTAAGCGTGGTGGTAAGGCTCTCCTTTCAAGATGGTGAATGCCCTGTATAATTGCTCCATAAACAGCAGGCGTACCAGCTGATGCGAGAAAGTTAGTTTGGACAGAGAAAGCCTGGCATCAGCCCGTTTATATACGCTTTCCGAAAACCCGTAGGGCCCTCCAATGACGAACAAAAGCTGGTTGACACGACCCTCCAGTGAATTGAGATGCTCGGCAAATGAGATGGAGTTGAATTCCTTTCCGCGCTCATCAAGCAGTATCATATGATCGGTGGGCTTGATGCGCTTAAGTAAAAGTATGCCTTCCTGTTCCTGAACCTCCTTCATAGTCATGCTCCGTGTATTTTTCAAATCCGGAATAGTTTCGATTTTAAAGGGCACATACCGTACCACTCTTTTTCTGAAGAGCTCAACACCCTCTTTGATAAAGGGATCTCTGGTTTTGCCACTTTCAATCAGAGTAATCCGCATCTGTCATATTTAAACAGGTTTTTTGTATCTTGCACGCCTCTGCCTTATTGGCCCAAAAGTTGTAGTGATATACAAACATAATCGTTATTTGGATAGAGTGAGAAAGAGGTTAATAACAATTTTGCTGATCAATTTGATGGTCCTGTTGCCTTTACTGGCACAAACTGTTCCAGCTGGCCTGTCGAAGGCCATTGCAGAGGGGCAAGCATCAGCCATGTCGGTATTCTTTCACCAGAGCCTGGAGATGACCATTCTTGAAAAAGACTATGAAGCCAGTAAGAATCAGGCCACCAGGATCATGGAGAATTTCTTCAAAGCACATCAGCCCACCGGTTTTAAGATCTCGTTTGAGGGAACAAAAGAGCAGTCGAAATATGCCATAGGCACTCTGACTACCGAAGAGGAATCATTCAGAGTCAATCTGTTTTTTATGAATAAGGATGACAAACGACTGATCTATTACCTTAGCATTGAAAAAGAATCACAGTATGAACTCAATCCATGACCTAGATGAGGCCATCGACCGGTGGTTTGAAGAGGACATCCGGGATGGAGACCACACCACCTTAAGCACCATTACATTCGACGCAAGCGGTTCAGCAGAGCTACTGGTAAAAGAAGAAGGCATCATTGCAGGTGTTGATGTTGCCCAACGCATATTTAAACGATTTGATCCTCAAATTGAATTTGAGCTCTTAATATCGGATGGAAGTGCCATAAGCCCGGGTGATGTGGCGTTTAGAGTGTCGGGCAGGGTGCATTCCCTGCTTCAGTGCGAAAGACTGGTATTGAATGTGATGCAACGCATGAGTGGAATTGCCACCACCACTTATTCCTATGTAAAATTACTGGAAGGGACCGGGACACAGATCCTTGATACCAGGAAAACTACCCCGGGAATTCGCATGCTTGAAAAATATGCGATCAGATTGGGTAAGGGCGTTAATCACCGCTTCGGACTCTATGATATGATCCTGATCAAGGACAATCACATCGACTTTGCCGGCGGGATAGAACAGGCCATCACCGGTACTAAAAAATACCTTGAAGAGAAATCACTGAAGCTGGATATCATTGTGGAAGCACGTTCTTTGGGGGATATTAAAAAGGTGCTGGCCCTGAGTGGCATCCGTAGGATCTTACTCGATAATTTCTCCGTGGAGCTAACCCGGGAAGCTGTTCACCTCATCAACCGTCGGGTGGAAACAGAGTCATCCGGGGGGATAACCTGGGAGACCATCAGGTCCTATGCAGAGTGCGGAGTGGATTATATATCTGTGGGGGCCCTGACACACCAGATTAAGAGCCTGGATCTTAGTTTTAAGAAAGTGGATTAGTGGCTGCGCCACGTTAATGGGTTAATGGGTTAATGGGTTAATGGGTTAATGGGTTAGATGAGATGAGATGAGTGGCGGGGATTTTGGGGAAATACGCAGGGAGTACAGCAGGGAGCAGCTGGATGAATCAAAACTTCCGGATGATCCGTTTGCGCTTTTTGCTTCCTGGGTGAACGATGCCAGGGATTCAGGAACTATCGATCCCACGGCCATGACCCTGTCCACCGTAGACCAGGATGGAAATCCCTCTTCCCGCATCGTCCTGCTGAAAAAGATCGAATCCGGGAGCATGCTTTTTTTTACAAGTTATGGGAGTCGGAAAGCAAATGAAATCGCCACAGGATCAAAGGTGGCCATACACTTTTACTGGCCTGAACTGGAACGCCAGGTGAGGTTTGCCGGAACGGCCCGCATGATTCCTGAAACAGAATCGGATCGGTACTTCCAGGAGAGACCCTATGAAAGTAAGATCGCAGCACGGGTATCTCCACAGAGCCGGGAAGTTCCGGGCAGATCCTACCTGGAGGAAGCCTTCCGGGAGCAACTGAAAAAATATAAGAAAACCGATCACATCCCCCGGCCCTCAGATTGGGGTGGATATGCCATTACACCTGTGCGAATTGAGTTCTGGCAGGGTGGAAAACATCGGTTACATGACAGAATTGAGTATGCCCTGAACGGGAATAGGTGGAGCCGGGTCAGGCTTGCGCCCTGAGTTTTTCAATCTGTGCTTCAAGCACACCTATTTTCACCTCCGCATCACCCATTTTTTGCCGCTCCTTCTCCACCACCTGGGCCGGAGCATTCTGAACAAATCGCTCATTGCTCAACTTTTTCTGAACACTCTTCAGAAAACCCTCGGTATACTCCAATTCCGACTGAAGCTTCACAAGCTCCTCTTCTCTATTCACCATATCACCCACAGGAACGAAATACTCCACGTTCTTTACAATAAATGAAATGGAATCGCCTGGATCTTCTGATACCTGCGTTACTTCAGATAAATTAGCAAGCTTTTTAATCACAGGCTCGAGACTCTCCTGATAATTGTCGTTTTCAGAAGTGCGTATCATCAGCTCTAGTAACTCCTTCGGAGGAATGTTCTTATCCTTGCGGATGCTTCGAACATTTGTCACTACCTCTTTCAAATCTTCAAACTGACCAATCAGCTTCTTGTTATAATTCTCCGGAGCTGGCATGGGCGATACCATCAGGCTCTCCCCTGTTTTTCTCTCGGTGATAAGCTGCCATATTTCCTCCGTGATAAACGGCATAAACGGATGCAGCATATGGAGCAACTGATCGATAAATCCAATGGTGCGCTGGTAGGTAATCCCGTCTATGGGTGCTTCATAAGCTGGCTTAATGGTCTCCAGGTACCAGGAGCTGAATTCATCCCAGAAGAGTTTGTACACGATCATTAAAGCATCGGAAATCCGGTACTTCTTAAACTGATCCTCAACCTTCTTAAAAGCCCGGTTCAGTTTGGCTTCAAACCAATCCCCTGCCCTGGCAGAGTGATCAGGCTGTTCTATTTTCAAATCCACTTCCCAGCTCATAATCAACCGGAAGGCATTCCAGATTTTGTTGCTGAAGTTGCGCCCCTGCTCGGTAAGGCCTTCATCAAATAGCAGATCATTCCCTGCTGGTGCACACAACAGCATGCCTACCCTCACCCCATCGGCACTGTATTTTTTCATCAGTTCGATAGGATCGGGTGAATTACCCAGGGATTTGGACATCTTCCGACGTTTGCTGTCGCGGACCATCCCGGTCAGGTATACAGAGTTAAAAGGCTTTTCATCCCTGTACTCATATCCGGCGATGATCATCCGGGCCACCCAGAAAAAGAGAATATCGGGAGCAGTCACCAGGTCATTGGTGGGATAGTAATAATTAATATCCTCATTTTGTGGATAACGAATTCCATCGAAAACCGAAATGGGCCATAACCAGGAGGAGAACCAGGTGTCGAGTACATCTTCATCCTGATTCAGATCTGCCACCGTTAGGGCCTTTTTCCCGGTCTTTTCCTGTGCAAGAACCAGGGCCTCCTCTGCCGACTCGGCCACTACATAGTCATTGGGTCCATCCCCGTAGAAATAGGCAGGTATGCGCTGCCCCCACCAGAGCTGTCGTGAAATACACCAGTCCTTCACATTCTCCATCCAATGGCGATAGGTGTTTTTAAATTTCGACGGTTGAAGATGAACGGTATCGTTCATTACATGCTCGAGCGCAGGTCCACTTAGCTCCTTCATCTTCAGGAACCATTGCAGGCTGAGCTTGGGTTCTATCACCGCATTTGTCCGCTCCGAATATCCTACTTTATTTAAATAATCCTCGGTCTTCACCAGGTTACCGGCTTTTTCCAGTTCGGGAACAATCAGTTCGCGGGCCTTAAACCTGTCCTCTCCCACCAGCACTTGTGCTGACTCATTTAACGTCCCGTTGTCATTAAAGATATCTATTGACTCCAGGTTGTGTTTGAGTCCAAGTTCATAATCGTTGATGTCATGGGCGGGGGTAATCTTTAGAGCCCCTGTACCGAACTCACGATCCACATAGTCATCCACAATGATGGGTATAGAACGGTTTATAAGTGGCACAAGTACCCTTTTCCCATGGAATTTACTGAAACGTTCATCTTCGGGATGAACACATACCGCTGTATCTCCCAGAATGGTTTCGGTCCGGGTGGTGGCAATGGTAATAAATTCATCGGCTCCTTCCACCTGGTATTTTAAATAATAGAGTTTGGATTTGACTTCCCGATGGTTCACCTCTTCATCGGAAACCGCGGTAAGGGCCTGTGGATCCCAGTTAACCATTCTGACCCCCCGGTAGATCTTCCCTTTTTTAAACAGGTCCACAAAAACCTTGATCACACTTTCGGAGAGTGCTTGATCCATGGTAAAACGGGTACGCTCCCAATCACAGGATGCACCCAGCTTTTTTAGCTGTTCCAGGATGATCCCACCATGTTTCTCTTTCCACTCCCAGGCATGAGTCATGAATTCTTCCCGGGTCAGGTCAGTTTTCTTAATGCCCTGCTCTGAGAGTTTATTCACCACCCTGGCCTCAGTGGCGATGGAAGCATGATCGGTTCCTGGCACCCAGAGAGCATTCTTCCCCTGCATACGGGCCCTGCGAATAAGCACATCCTGCAGGGTATTGTTGAGCATATGTCCCATATGCAACATTCCTGTCACATTGGGAGGTGGAATTACTATACAATAAGGTTCACGGTCATCGGGTGTAGATCTGAAAAAATTCTGCTCCATCCAGAAGGAGTACCATTTGTCCTCCACTTGGGCAGGGTCATATTTGGAAGGAATGTTTATTTCGCTCATATAATAAGTGCTTTCTCTCTGTTTTTAGTCGAGTGCAAAAATAGTAAAAAATAGTCTGCTGGGTATTTCACCGGCCTCTAAATGCCATTCACCGATTTTTAGGAAATTTTTACTCTGAAAACTAAGAAAACTAAAATAGTTTTCATATACTTGCCGAAAATATGGGGACTGTGGAGGTAACAGAAAGAATTATCGTAGAATCGGGTCAACTGTTTGGGAAATATGGCATCAGAAGCATGACCATGGATGCCCTTGCTGAGAAGATGGGCATATCCAAACGGACTATTTATGAACGATTTAAAGACAAGGATACCCTGCTCCTGGAGGTGATTAAGTATTATAAAAAGCAGTCTTCCGACCAGGCACTTGTGATTTTGGATGAAGCTGATAACGCCATTGAGGCCATGTTCAGAATCATGAAATTGACCATTAGCCAGATTGAACAGTTGAATCCTGTTTTCTTCAATGATTTCAGGAAATACCATATGAAGGTATTTAATATGCTTGCCGGAGCGGGATCCATGAGAGATTATTCCATCACCCGAAAATTACTGGAAACCGGAGTAAAACAGAAAATATTTCGAGAAGAGCTAAGCCTCGAAATTGTGAACCTCACACTCCATCAGTTGTTCGATCTATTTGGTCACGAGAGCAAACTGGTGGATGCCGGATACCACAGGAAAGAGATGTTTGATCACATCATGATTCCCTATTACAGGGGAATCTCAACAGAAAAAGGAGTTGCACTACTTGAGGATTGCAAAAGTATATTGGATTAAAAGAGAAACAGATATGAAAAACAGAATGAGTAAAACCATATTCACTATACTCCTGGCCATGGGAATCTTGCTGCCCGGTATTGGCCAGGAGCCAGCCGGTGAACTGGTTCTGGACCTGCAGGGTGCCGTTAACTATGCCCTGGAATATAATAAAGCTCTAAAGAACTCCCGACTTGAGGTAGACCGATCCGATGCCAGTATCTGGGAAGCCATATCACAAGGGCTTCCGCAGGTGGACGGAGCCATGGATTTTATGTCCTATTTCAACTACGAACTAGAATTTTCATTTGGAGGAGGGGGGTTTCCTGACTTCTCGGATGAACAGTTATTGCAAGCCCTGGACCAGACCATGAGCGCATTTCCCGGAACGACGCCAACTGATATATACAGGCACACTGCAGGGAATTATTATGATGGAGTGTTGCAATCCATGGTACCCCCATCCACCATAGTGCTGGGAAATTCCTCCAGTGCCAAGTTGCAGCTCTCTCAGCTAATTTTCAGCGGACAATACATTGCGGGAATCCAGACTGCAAAGCTGGCCAAGAAGATCTCCGAACAAAATCTGGAATACAATGAGTTGAATACCAAAGAGACCGTGATTACCTCCTATTACCTGGTACTGATTACCGAAGAATCTCTTGCCATTGTGGAACAAAACCTGGCCAATCTTAAAGAAACCTTGACTCAAACTGAAAACATGTTTAATGCAGGGATGGCAGAGCAAACCGATGTGGACCAGATCAGCATCACTGTGAATCAGCTTCGAAATTCGAAAACAGCCCTGGAGAGAAATGTGGAGTTAAATTATAACCTATTGCGTTTCCAGTTAGGCCTTGAGCCTGATATTGGGCTGACTCTTACAGATGATCTGAGATCACTTTTCATTGAGCTTCAACCCGAAACAGCTCTGACTATTCCTTTTTTACTCGATAACAATGTGACTTATCAGATTATGCAGTCCCAGGAAGAGATCAATAAGAAGCTGGTTGACCTGGAAAAGTGGAACTATGCACCCACACTTGCTGGTTTCTATAACTATAATGCCAAGATTCTGACCACCGATTTTGATATGAATCCCAACCACCTGGCAGGACTGTCACTGGCGGTGCCCATCTTCTCCAGTGGTATGCGAAAAGCCAGGGTGGATCGGGCCAAAATCGATTATAGCATGGCACAGACCAACCGCAGCATTTTAGAAGATCAGCTGCTGCTACAGGATAAACAATATAAATACAACCTTCAGACCTCCCTGGATAATCTCTACACCCAGAAGGAAAATGTGGAGGTGGCCCAGCGGGTATTTGACAGCTACCAGAGAAAATTTGAGCAGGGAATGGTCACCAGTCTTGATCTGACCCAGGCCAATGGGAACTACCTCGATGCAGAAAGCAACTACATCAACGCTATTATGGAAGTACTTAATGCCAGGTTGCAACTCGATAAATTAATGAACACCCTTTAATGTCCGAATAACAATGAAAACAATATCCGCTATGAAAACCATAAAGATCACACTGATGGCAGCTGTTTTAGGTACTGCAATAACTTCTTGCGATATGAAGCTCCCTGGAGCTGCTGCTACAGAGACCACAAGTATTGTTGAAGAAAAGGTGCAGCCTGTGAAAGTCATGGATCTTGCTTACCGGAATACAGCTATAGAACAGATGATCACCTCGACAGTTGTGGCTTTCGAGGAAACCCATCTTTCTCCAGCCCTGCAGGGCCGGATCAGATCGGTAAAAGTAGAAGTAAACGACCATGTGAAGAAGGGTCAGCTTATTGTAGAGATGGATCGGACCCAGCTGGATCAGACCAGACTCCAGTATGAGCAGTTGAAAACCGATCTGGCCCGGATGGATACCCTATTGCAGTATGGATCCATCACCGAACAGGCGCACGACCAATTGAAATCACAGGTGGAAACTACCGAGCTGATTATGAAAAACCTGGAAGAAAACACCCTTTTAAGAGCACCATATGCTGGAATTATTTCCGGCAAATACTTTAACGATGGCGAACTGTTTTCGCCCACACCCAATACCCCATCCGGGAAAGCGGCCCTTGTATCCCTGATCCAGGTGAATCCGGTAAAGGTAATGGTTAACCTGAGTGAGCGCTACCTGCCCCTGGTGAATAAAGGAATGAAAGCCACCGTAACCACCGATGTATATCCCGGTGAAGTTTTTAAGGGAACTGTATTCAGGATTCATCCCACCATTAGTGTGGCCACCCGTACTTTTGTGGCCGAGGTAACGATTCCAAATAAAAATGAGAAGCTGCACCCTGGTATGTTTGCCCGTGTGAGTCTGAAGTTGGGTGAAACCGATGCGCTGATTGTGCCTTCAATTGCAGTGATGCAACAATCCGGCACCAATGAAAGATATGTAATGCTTCATGAAAATGGTACTGCGAAGAGAGTAACAGTACAGATAGTAAACAGGCACGATGACCAGCTGGAGATCTCCTCTTCTGAAATTCAGGGTGGGGAACAATTGATCTTTGCCGGACAGACCAAACTGGAAAACGGCGACCCGGTAAATGTAGTGGTTGATTAACCATATAAAGCTTTTGAAATGAGTATCTACGGAAACGCGGTCAAACGACCGATCACAACAATAATGATCTTTGTAGCACTGCTGGTGATGGGAGTCTACTCCCTGAACAAATTGCCCATCGATTTCTATCCCGATATTGACTTCCCGGCCATTTCGGTAATCACCACCTATTCGGGGGCCAGTGCAGCCGATATTGAAACCAATGTAACCCGGACCATTGAAGATAACCTGAACTCGGTAAGTAACCTGAAGGACATCTCCTCCACCTCGCGCGACAACATGTCCATCGTGGTCTGTGAATTTGAGTGGGGAACCAATCTGGACGAAGCATCCAATGAGATGCGTGATGCCATCAGTTTTGCAGAACAGTTTCTTCCTGAAGAGGTGAGTAAACCTTCCCTGTTTAAATTCAGTTCAAGTGCCATGCCCATCCTTTTTTATGGGGTGACCGCCGACGAGAGTTTCCCCGCCATTGCCAATATCCTGGATGAGAAACTGGTCAATCCATTGAACCGCATCGAAGGAGTGGGATCGGTTGGACTGATGGGAGCGCCCGGAAGGGAGATCCAGGTGGACATTGATCCCCGAAAAATGGAATCTTACAATGTAACTGTGGAGATGATTGCAGGGGTGTTAAATGCAGAAAATCTGAACCTTCCTGCCGGGAACATTGAAATGGGTATGATGGACTACCCCCTGAGGATCAAAGGAGAGTTCCCCTCCAGTGATGTAATTGATGACATTGTACTGGCCAGCTTCAACGGACAGACCGTCTACCTGAAAGATGTAGCCACCATTCGGGACACCCTCAGGGATGTCTCAATGGATGAGCGACTGAACGGGAAAACCGGGATGAGAATTGTGATTCAGAAACAGTCGGGAGCAAATACGGTACAGGTGGCACGGGATATCCAGGCCATGATGCCATCACTGATTGAGAGCCTGCCTGATGATATCGAAATCACTACTTTCTTTGATTCCTCTGAATTTATTGTAGACTCCATCAATAACCTGACAGGCACTCTGATGTATGCAGGTTTTGCTGTGATACTGGTGGTGCTTTTCTTCCTTGGACGCTGGAGGGCCACATTCATTGTGATTCTTACCATACCCATCTCACTTATCGTATCGTTTATATACCTCTATATATCGGGAAGCTCCATCAATATCATTGCCCTGTCGTCCCTTTCCATCGCCATTGGGATGGTAGTGGATGATGCCATTGTGGTGCTGGAAAACATCACCAAACATGTGGAGCGGGGCAGCAGACCCAGAGAGGCAGCCATCTATGCCACCAATGAGGTGTGGCTGGCTGTGATTGTCACCACCCTTACTGTGGTGGCCGTATTCCTGCCACTTACGCTGATTGGCGGGATGACCGGAGAGCTCTTCAGACCCCTTGGCTATATAGTAACCATCACTGTTGTAACTTCTACCATAAGTGCCATCACACTGACTCCCATGCTGGCCTCAAAACTAATGAGGCTAAGGAAACAACCAAAGAAGGTAAGGACCATCAGTTACGATAATATCATTGGACGATTTCTTAACTGGATGGATAGATTCTATGGCCGTTCGTTAAAGCTGGCCCTGCGTTTCAGGTGGGGTACACTGATCATTGCCCTGGCCATATTTGCGGGATCCATGATGATGGCTGGTGGAATGGGATTTGAGTTTATGCCGGTGGCCGACCAGGGATCCATGACTGCTGCCATAGAGTTGCAGACCGGATTGCGGGTGGATGAAACCACCAAAGTGGCCCGAAAGATCGATACATTTATAGCAGAGAATATGCCTGAAGCGGAGTTTTACTATACCTCCTCTGGTTCGGATGATCAGGGTGGAATTATGTCGCTCTTTATGGAGTCGGGATCGCACCGGATCAATGTGAATTTCACGCTTACGGACCTGGATACCAGGAAGCGCAATGTATGGGATCTCTCCAATCTGCTTACAGAATACCTGGAGACTATTCCCGAGATTGTCTCCTTCGATGTGGTTCCCAATGGAGGAATGGGAGGTACCACTGAGAACAATGTGGTGGTGGAGATATATGGATATGACTTTGAGACCACCTCCATGATTGCCGATGCTCTGGCCGACAGTGTGAGTGGTATCAACGGAGCCACCAATGTGAGTGTAAGCCGTGATCCATCCAAACCCCAGCTGGAGATCATACCCGACCGGGAAAAGATGGCCCAGCACGGACTTAATACTTATACACTTGCCAGTTCAGTTCGTAACAGAGTGGAAGGACCCTATATGAGCCGGTATCGCGAGGAGGGTAATGAATATGATATTGTGGTCCGCTTTGTGGAGGATGAGCGCAACTCGCTCTCTAACCTGAATAACATCGCCCTCACGAACATGCAGAACCAGGTAATCCGTTTGGGAGAGGTGGCTAATATTGAAGAACACTGGTCACCTCCCAACATCGAACGCAAAAACAGGGAAAGGATGGTCACAGTTTCGATCACTCCCTATAAAGTACCCTTGAATAAGCTGGCTGAAGAGGTACAGTCCAAGATCAATAGCATGGAGATACCTTCCGATGTGAATATCCAGATGGGTGGAGCAGTGGAAGATATGCAGGATTCCATGAAGGATCTGAGCCTGCTGCTGTTGCTCAGTCTCGTACTTACCTACCTGGTGATGGCCAGTCAGTTCGAGTCCATGAAAATGCCATTTATTATTATGTTCTCCATCCCCTTTGCCTTCACTGGAGTGGTTCTGGCCCACATAGCTACCGGGACCACCATGAGTGTGATCTCCATGGTGGGCGGGGTAATGCTGATTGGAATTGTGGTGAAGAATGCCATTGTGCTGGTGGACTACATCAACCTGATGCGTGAACGAGGATTAGAGTTAAAGGAGGCCATTGTTGTCTCCGGTCAATCGAGACTTCGTCCTGTACTGATGACTTCACTTACCACCATCCTGGCTATGCTTCCATTGGCCATGAGCACAGGTTCCGGATCAGAAATCTGGAGCCCCATGGGGATTGCTGTGATTGGCGGACTTGTTTTTTCCACCATTGTTACCCTGGTCCTTATCCCGGTAATCTACCATATAATGCTTCGCCGAAGCGAGCAGCGAAAAAAGGGGATGGAATATGATTTTATGAATGGAAACAGGGAAGAACTCCCTCAATAACTGGCAAATATGAAAGCAGTATTTATAGTATACAATCAGGCACACACCGAAAAAGTAGAGTACCTTTTTGAAAAGTTGGAAATAAGGGGATTCACACGCTGGACCGACCTCACCGGTCGGGGCAGCGTGGATGGTCCCCCCCACATGGGCACACATACATGGCCTGAACAAAACACAGCCAGAATGGCGGTGATGGAAGAGGACAAAGTTGCCGCTATCCTGGAAGGAGCCAGGAAGTTGGATGAAGAGAATAAAGATGTGGGGATCAGGGCTTTTGTATGGAACGTGGAAGCTTTCTATTAGGCTACCCGAAAAGGTCATCCATGGTCAGTTCATTCTGAACCAGCTGGGTCCGGTACTGGTTTTGTCTCAGCCCATAAGTGGTGATGAAGGTCAGGAAAAGGCTGCTCTTTGTTTTGGTATGTGATCGGAAAGCTTCTATTTTATTTTGTAGCTCGCCGGCATATTTCTTATCAATGGTGAACTCTGCACTATAGAATTTGATCTCACATATATTGATTACACGATCGTCCCGATCTATCAATAGGTCAATTTGCGCACCATTCTGACTCCCTTTTATAACCCAGCTACCTGTACTTAAACGAATCCCGGAAATCCCCAGTCTTTTGACGATCTGACTTACATGCTTGATGCAAATCGATTCAAAGCTATATCCCGACCATATCTTAAATGATTGAACTCCCTGCATCTTCATCCAATCACCTCCTTGACCATTACTGCCTTCTACAAACTTTATATAGAATAGAGAGTATTCATCAGTTAAACGGTACAGAGAGTCCTTTTTTCCTCTGTATGGTTTATAATTTTCAATGAAGCCTGATTCCTCTAACTCAGTCAGTGCTTCTGTGATCCGGCCTCCGGAGGAAAGCTTTATGTGGTCCACAATATCCATCCTTGTGAGTCCCTTTCTTGATCTGGACAGTATCCGGACAATTGACTCGTGATTATCAGAATGTTGAAACAATGAGGCAAAAACACTCCTGAACTCATTCCGTAAAAACCCGTTTTTAGAAAAACAGATGCGATCAATAGCCTGAGCCACACTCTCCCCTGGTTGAATCGCTTCCAGATAATAGGGAATACCACCTAATACCATATATAGCAAAAGGATATCATACCTGGATAAGACCACTCCTCTAACCTTCAGAAACTGCTCTGTTTCATTCAGATTGAAAGGGATCAACCTGATGGACTGGGTAATCCTCAGATAGAGTCCACCCCTGTTGCGAATGATCTTTTTAATCATATAAGATGCTGCAGAACCACAAATCACAACAATCAGATCATCTCTTTTGCTAATATAGCTGTTCCAGAAGTTCTCAAATGCAGCCAGGAAATTCGATCTTTTGGTATCCAGCCATGGAAATTCATCAATGAATAATACTTTTTTTCCCCTACTCTTTAACTGGTCAAAATAGCGCTCCAGTTGAAAGAAAGCTTCAAACCAGTCAGCAGGAATGGTATCAGAACCCGTATACCCGGACAATTTCAAATGAAAATTCCTCAATTGGTCCCTGAAAGAGACATTGTGAACGCCCGAAAACTCGAATTGGATGCTGTCTTTGTAAACCTCTCTCACAAGAAAGGTTTTTCCTACCCGCCTTCGGCCATACAATGCAATTAGTTCGGGCCTGTTACTTGCCAGAGCATTTTCAAG
>Ga0164313_10000883_pt1 | contig 25450 bp, 21 predicted proteins | sample GuaBasSedimGuay4_FD_113735 | JGI IMG/M metagenome (GOLD analysis project Ga0164313, IMG submission 113735) | Subseafloor sediment microbial communities from Guaymas Basin, Gulf of California, Mexico - Guay4, Core 4569-4, 0-3 cm | ecosystem: Environmental > Aquatic > Marine > Hydrothermal vents... | reverse complement strand
GGTGTACCACTATACACCGCCCTCTGGGTCAGGTCCAGTCCATTGGGTGACTTGGGAGGCAGCAAGGGTGAAATGGTCTTAAGCTCATAACCAAAGAGCCCAAGGAAGAGATAGATCACGAAGGAAAAGGAGGCCACACTCAACAGCAGACGCGGCACCGAGATGTGCGGCAGGTCGCTGTCGTGAGCAAATTTTATCTTGCCCAGGAAATACGCGCCAAGCATGGAGAAGAGCACGATCCATACTGCCAGGTACAGTTCACGGGTTAATATTTTATTAGTGGGATCCAGGGCCAGCAGGAATTTCATACTGAAGGCCAGTACAATAAAACCAAGTACCACCTTGACCGCATTCAGCCATCCGCCTGACTTGGGCAGTCCCTTCAGCCAGGAGGGGAATATGGCAAATAGGGTAAAGGGAATGGCAAAGGCCAGTCCAAATCCAAACATGCCGAGGATCGGCTTCAGGGCCAGTCCCCCGGCAGCCTCAACCAACAGGGCTCCAACGATGGGACCTGTACAGGAAAAGGAGACCAGAACGGTGGTAAGTGCCAGAAAGAAGACTCCTCCTAATCCACCCTTATCCACCTGGGTATCGGCCTTATTTGACCAGCTGGATGGTAACACCAGCTCGAACATGCCAAAAAAGGAGAAGGCAAACACCATAAAGAGTGCAAAGAAGATCAGGTTGGGAATCCAATGAGTACTCAGTGCATTGGCCGCATTGGGTCCCACATTGGAGACGCTTACAATAACGCCCAGCAGGGTATAGATGGCCATGATGGAAATTCCAAAGATCAGTCCCCGGAAAATTCCCCTGGCTTTGCTATCGCTGCCCTGCATAAAGAAGCTCACGGTCATGGGAATCATGGGAAAGACACAGGGAGTCAACAGCGCCAGTAATCCGAGTCCGAATGCCAGCCAGAAGAAGCGCCAGAGCGACTTCTCATCTTCAAGAGCTGGAACACCAGCTACGGCGGTATCAGATGCATCGGTTGTGCTTTCAATAGCCACCGTCTCTTCCGTTTCTGTGCCGGCATCAACATGTACAATTTCATCTGAGGCTGCGGCAGCTCCCTCAAGTTTTACCTCAAAGGCAAATGACACACTCTTGGGTGGGAGACAGACTTCATCGTCGCATACCTGGAATTCAATCTCGCCGCTTACGGTCTGCGTACCGGCATCTTTGAATTTTACCTTCTGCCTGAATTCGGCTTTTCCCGCCAGGGTTCCCACATCCATCTGGAAACCCGCATCAAATTTAACCTTGGCTTTTGGGGACTCTGCAATCTCGTCCACCAGGGTATAGTTATCTGACTCATCATACCACGGCTTGGTAGCAATGGGGCCGCCTTCAGGAAGATGGGCTGAATAAAGGTGCCAGGGATAATCGATTTCGGCTGAAAATACCAGTTCGGCTTCCTGACCAATAACATTGTCTACGGAAAAGGTCCACTTTACTGGATCTTCCACCTGAGCAAAAATGGATGTGGCCATCAATATGGCCACACCCATCAGTATGATTCTATTCTTCATGAATTCTGTACGTCTGATCTACCATTTTAAACAATTCGTAACCAGAAAAGTTTAAAGCTTAATGCTTCTTTCTGCGAAGCTCTTCGCCCTGTTCGTTATACACCCTGAATTCCAGGAAGTGCAGCGATTCAACTGCGTTGATCTTGATCTTGCAACCCAGCTCTTTGCGCCACTTGCGTTCTTCCGAGTTAAATCCCTTGGTCAGGTAGGTGGCCACAAAGGGATGCAGGGCCACTTCAAGTTTCGCAGGTTGGTGTTCAGCAATCAACATGGAAAGCTCATTTTTTACCTCTTCTGGAAAGAGAAGGGGCGGTTGTGCCTTCCCGCTTCCTGCGCAGGTGGGACAATTCTCAGCAGTCTCAATATGCATCTCCGGACGAACCCGCTGGCGGGTGATCTGCATCAGTCCAAATTTACTCAGGGGAAGAATGTTGTGTTTGGTCTTGTCCACCGACATGGCCTCCTTCATCCTTTCAAACAGCTTTTGCTTGTTCTCATGCTTGTGCATATCGATAAAATCGATCACAATGATGCCACCCATATCTCTCAACCTGAGCTGACGAGCCACTTCATCAGCTGCAGAGAGGTTCACCTCAACTGCATTGGTCTCCTGGTCGCTGGACGAACGGGAACGGTTCCCGCTGTTCACATCAATTACATGAAGTGCTTCGGTATGCTCAATAATCAGGTAGGCTCCCTGTTTAAATGAGACAGTCTTGCCAAAAGCAGCTTTGATCTGTTTCAGCACACCCAGCTTGTCGAAGATCGGTTCCTTGCCCGTATAAAGCTTAACGATCTTTTCCTTCTCGGGAGCCACCTCCCGGATGTAGTCTTTCATTTCGCCGAACACCTTCTCATCGCTGATATGGATGCCGTCGAAGTTTCCGTTAAGGTGATCGCGAACCACGGCCGATTCACGGCTCAGTTCACTGATTACCAGTCGGGGCAGCCCCTTGGTGGTCAAATGGTCGAAGGATTGTTCCCATTTCTTTACCAGGGTGCGTAATTCATTGTCCAGTTCGGCCACTTTCTTGCCTTCGGCCACTGTACGTACGATAATACCGAAGTTCTGGGGCCTGATGGCCGTCAACAGATTCTTCAGTCGGTCCTTTTCCTCCTGGGAGGAAATCTTGGAAGAGATTGAAATCTTATCGGAGAAGGGCATCAATACGATGTTCCTTCCCGCAATGGAAATTTCGGAAGTCAGCCGCGGGCCCTTTGTTGAAATGGGCTCTTTGGCGATTTGTACAAGGATGAATTGCCCCTGCTTGAGAATCTCGTTGATCTTCCCGTGCTTATTAATATCAGGAAGACGTTTGAACTTACTAATGGGCATTGGTCTTCCCTTTCTGGCAAGGACATGTCCCAGGTATTTGTTCAGAGAACTGAATTGTGGGCCTAAATCAAGGTAGTGAAGGAACGCATCCTTCTCATAACCCACATCAATAAAGGCAGCATTGAGACCGGGCATATTCTTTTTTACCCTGGCCAGGTAGATATCACCTACCGAAAATTGCTGCTTAAGCGATGATTCATTTAATTCAACGAGCTTACCATCTTCAAGTAGAGCAATCGAAACCCTCTCATTACTGGAGTTGATTACAAGTTCACTGCTCACAATGTTTGAATTTATGAAGATTAAGCTGATTATTAAACAGAAATAAACCTAAAGCCCACTTCAGGTGCTTTAGGTTTAGTTCATTAAAGAGGTTGAGAAAACTATTTCCTCTTCTTGTGTCTGTTCTTCCTCAAACGCTTCTTGCGTTTGTGGGTAGCCATCTTATGTCTTTTTCTTTTCTTTCCGCTTGGCATCTTACTAAAATTTTACTTCACGTTGGTCTTCACCTTGCTAACAAAAGTTTTAGCTGGCTTGAAAGCTGGAATAGAATGCTCAGGAATAATGATGGTAGTATTCTTAGAAATGTTACGGGCAGTTTTCTTGGCCCTCTTCTTCACGATGAAACTTCCAAAACCTCTCAGATAGACATTTTTGTTGTTGCTAAGTGAGTCCTTTACTGTCTCCATGAAAGCTTCTACAGTTTTCTGGACAGTTACCTTTTCTATTCCCGTGCTCTTAGAAATCTCGTTTACGATATCCGCTTTAGTCATTTTAAAAAACCTTTAATTATCAATGATTTACAATAGTTCCTTACTAGAGGTGTGCAAATATAAATACTTTTGCGTGAATATGAAATTGATTTTGATTAATTTTTAATTTAGTGCCCTAAATATAAGAACATTATAAATAAGGAGGCGACGAAGATAATGAAATTTGGCGGAACCTTTAGCTCAACGCAGTTAATTATTCATGGGTGGTATGAAAAAAACCTCAGGGACCTCCCCATGAGGCAAACCCACAACCCTTACCGCACCTGGGTGGCCGAGGTGATTCTGCAACAAACACGTATGGATCAGGGGCTTCCTTACCTCCTGAACTTCCTCAATTCTTTTCCTGATGTAAGCTCCCTGGCTTCAGCCAGTGAGGACGAGGTGCTCAGACTGTGGCAGGGACTCGGTTATTACAGCCGTGCACGCAATATGCATGCTTCGGCCAGGTATGTGCTTGAACACCTGGGTGGAGAAATGCCCGATAATTACCAGGGACTGCTTAAGCTGAAAGGGGTGGGGAAATATACTGCGGCAGCCATTGCCTCCTGGTGCTACGGGGAAGCCTGCGCGGCTGTAGATGGAAATGTCTCGAGGGTCATTGCCCGTCTCTTTGGGATCGAGGATGCCATCAATACTCCTTCCGGAGAGAAGCAGGTACTTGCTCTGGCCAATGAGCTGCTCGATCCTTCCGATCCAGGCAGGCACAATCAGGCCATGATCGAATTTGGTGCCCTGCTCTGCGTGCCCCTTTCTCCACGCTGCGGCGACTGCCCCTTGCGGGAGCACTGCGAAGCCTACAATCACGACCTTGTGGACCGGATTCCAGTGAAGATCAAAAATAAAAAACCGATGGATCGATGGTTTTATTATTATATGATTAACTCAGGTGGGGAGACGATCCTGATCCAACGAGGAGAAAAAGATATCTGGGCAGGCCTCTATGAGTTACCCATGATAGAATCTAAAGGCCCCCTCGGGGATGAGGAGATTGTGAAGAAGAATCTGCCCCTGATTCTGCAGGAAAGTAAAAATGCTTATAGCCCAAAACAAACGAGTATCGGCTTACTCTCAGAACCGATTCGGCACCAGTTAAGCCACCAGACCATCCACGCCAGGTTCCTGTTGGTGGAGACCGACCATCTGCCCTCCCCCCTGCCAGAAAAATGGCAGCAGGTACCATTAGATCAACTGGACCATTATGCCATGCCGAGACTTATTCACAGGTACCTTGAATCAGTCAAAATTTAGTATCTTTGAAACTCCAATCAAATATTATATATGTCTGTAAACAAAGTAATCCTTGTTGGAAATGTGGGCAAAGACCCCGAAACGAGGTACCTCGATGAATCAACCGCCATTACGAAATTCCCCATGGCCACCAGTGAGACCTATAAAAACAAGTCTGGGGAGCGTGTCTCCAACACTGAATGGCACAACATAGTGTTGTGGAGGGGACTGGCCCAGGTGGCAGAAAAGTACGTGAAGAAAGGTACACAGATATACATTGAAGGACGGATTAAAACCCGCTCCTACGATGATGCCGACGGGAACAAGAAATACATTACAGAGATCGTAGGCGACCAGATGCAATTGCTGGGAAGACGTCCCGACGATGGAGAGGGCGGACAAGCCCAGCAGAGTCAGCCAGTACAGAAACAGGCACCTGTGCAAAACCAAAATCCCGTACAGAACCAGAGTCCCGCACAGAACCAGAGTCCCGCACAGAACGAGAGTCCCGTTCAGAACCAGAGTCCCGTTCAGAACCCGAGTCCCGCTGAGGGCGAGGCCCCTGCGAAAGATCCTTTTGATGGCGGAGACAACGGACCGGACGATCTCCCGTTCTGATCATTGTTTAACCTTTAACTCCAGGTTTGGAACCCGCGTTTTTAATCATTCTACAACAGAGTATGCTGATGCCTCTCACTTCAGGGGCGATTATTGGCATGGTGGTGGTGGCCATTCTGCTGTTCTTTTCGGCCATGATCTCCGGTTCGGAAGTGGCCTATTTTAGTCTGCGCCCAAGCCACCTCAGTGAGCTGAAGGACCACCCCAACCGCAGGGAGATTATGGTACTTAAGCTGCTGGACAAACCAGAAAGGCTTCTTGCCAACATCCTGATTACCAATAATTTTATAAATGTTGGCATTGTTATCATTGCCTCCTATGTTACCAATGACATTTTTGACTTTAACCATGCTCCCCTGCTTGGATTTCTGATCACGGTTATTGTGATCACCTTTCTCCTCCTGCTCTTTGGGGAGATCATGCCCAAGGTCTATGCCAACCGCTTTGCACCGAAGTTTGCCAGAGGGATGGCCGTTCCCCTGGTGATCCTTGACAAACTGTTTCAACCACTGATCTTTATCCTGGTCCGGTCGACCGGACTGGTCAACCGGAGACTGGCAAAGAAGGTGAAGAACATCTCCATGGACGATCTGTCGGAGGCACTGGACCTGGCCACCGATGTGGTGGAGGATGAAAAGGAGATGCTGGAAGGGATCGTGCGCTTCAGCAACCTGGAGGTAAGTGAGATAATGAAACCGCGTACAGATGTGGTTGCTGTGGACATCGAGACCGATCTGGCTACTCTGACCAGGCTGATTATCGACTCTGGCTTTTCCCGGATACCTGTCTATGAAGAAACCTTTGATCACCTGAAAGGGATCCTCTATGTGAAGGACCTCCTGCCCCATATCAACCAAAAAAACAAGTTCAACTGGCAGAAGCTGATCCGGGAACCCTTCTTTGTGCCCGAAACCAAAAAGATTAATGACCTGCTAAAAGAGTTCCAGGAGAAGAAGATCCACCTGGCCATAGTGGTAGATGAATACGGCGGCACGGAAGGAATTGTCACCATGGAGGATATCCTGGAAGAGGTGGTGGGTGAAATTACCGATGAGTCGGACGAGGCTGAAGAGTTTTACAGGATCATTGATGATCGGACCTATGCTTTTGATGGGAAAACACTGCTGAACGATTTTTACAAAGTGACCGAAGTGGATGATGAGCTCTTCGATGAGGTGAAAGGAGATGCAGAGACGGTTGCCGGACTGCTCCTGGAGTTAAAAGGCGGATTCCCGCGGATGAATGATGTAATGTTATGCAAGGGGATCGAATTTACTGTACTGGCCATGAACAAACGCAGGATCAAAGAAGTGAAGGTATTTCTCAAAAAACCGGAACAGAAAGAATGAGTGCGAAATATAGAAATAGCGGACTTTGGCTCGCCCTGCTTACCGTGGCTTTGCTCCTCCTGAGCTCCTCTTGCAAGGAATCCTACACCCCGAAGCCAACAGGTTACCTGAAAATTTCCTATCCTGAAAAAGCATATGTTATTTACAGCGATCAGGAGTTTTACCAGTTCGAGATCCCTGCCTATGCCGTGGTGGAGATTGACAGCGGCCCCAGAAGCGAAGATGGATGGATCAATGTATCCGTTCCGCAACTCAACGGGAAGATTCACCTTAGTTACAAAGCTGTGGACGATCAACTGAATGCCCTGATTACCGATTGCCGGGAGCTGGTCTACAAACATACCGTAAAAGCGCAAGGGATCGAGGAGACACCCTTTATTTACAGAGAGCAAAAGAGGTTCGGGATGGTATACGATCTTAAAGGGGAGGTGGCTTCGGCGGTCCAGTTCTTCATTACCGACAGCACCGATCACTTCCTGAGAGGCTCGCTATATTTTAACACTCAGCCAAATCGCGATTCCTTGAACCCGGTTATTGATTTTCTTAGGGAGGACATCCTGCATATGATCGAAACCACCCAGTGGAAGTATTAATCAATTTTGCTTATCTTAGTCACCCCTCACAGGGGATCTAATTGAGATATAGTGGGAGTATTTTTGAAAACAGAAATATTACCGGAATGCCATTTAGGTGTGTGGGAGATTACAGAGGATTTTGATACACTCTACAGCATGGTCAACCTGGTTGCCGTGGAGAAAACAAAACTCGACAGCTTCAAGAACATCAGCAGGAAGGTTGAATGGCTCAGCGTCCGGGCTCTGGTGAAAACCATGCTGGGTAAGGATACCCGCATTCTTTACAATGCGGAGAACAAGCCTTTCGTAAGGGGCAATACTCATAATATCTCTATCTCCCACTCCAACAACCTCACTGCCGTAATGATCAGCAAAGATAAACGCGTGGGGATCGACCTGGAGTTTATGTCAGGAAAGATCAGCAAGGTGGCCAATAAGTTTATCAACGAACGGGAGAATATCATCAGCGATCCTGAGCTTTCAAAGTTTCACCTCTACCTGCACTGGTGCGCCAAAGAGGCCCTCTATAAGATTTGCGACAAGCAGGATATCAATTTCAGGGACGGCATTACCATTGCTCCCTTTCATCCGGACGAGGAGCACGGACATATGGAAGGGAATGTAATCAACGGAAACGGTGAGGAGAGTTTTGAAATGGAGTATCTGCAACACGATAATTACGCGCTGGTATGGTGCGTCAAGGCATGAACACCTTCTACGAACAGCTTAAGGACAGAAGCAAAAAACGCATTGCACTCCTGGTGGACCCGGATGGCTACGATGACAAGAGCCTGGAGGAGCTGATTGGATATATCAATCTTTATCCGCCCGACCTTCTGCTGGTGGGTGGAAGCATTCTTTTCAAACCCATTGAAATCACCATCACCGCCCTGAAGCTGGGCACCAGGCTACCGGTCTTTATTTTCCCAGGCAATATCTATCAACTTTCAGACCGGGCAGACGGAATCCTGTTTCTCTCTCTGATCTCCGGACGAAATCCCGAGTTCCTGATTGGAAATCATGTGCTGGCTGCTCCCCACCTGAGTCGTTCCGGAATAGAGGTGATCCCCACCGGATATATGCTGATCGGAAACGGGAAGGCGACCTCCGTGGGGTACATGAGCAACACGAGCCCCATCCCGGGAGATAAACCGGATATCGCTGTGGCCACCGCCATGGCCGGGGAAATGCTGGGTCTAAAATCTCTCTACCTGGAGGCAGGCAGCGGCGCTTCTCATTCGGTGGAGCCTGACATGATCTGTGCCATCAGAAAAAAAATATCCCTCCCCCTGATGGTGGGCGGAGGCATCCGTTCAGCTGAAACTGCACTGGAACTGTTCAATGCAGGAGCAGATATGCTGGTGGTGGGCAATGCTGCAGAAAAGAACCCGGGCCTTATCAAAACCTTCTTCGACACCCGGAACTCCCTTAATAGTATAGATATTTGATGCTATTTGATCAGGTCGGAGATGACCACCCCTGTAGCATTGTCCGGCATGGAAATCTCCAGGAAGGAAGCAATGGATGGAGCAATATCCACTGGTGACACCCTGTAGGGAATGCTCACCCGGTTGATCTTCCATCCATAGAAGATCAGAGGTACATGATTGGTATATCTGAATTCTGCATATACACCTCCTCCCACATTGCTATGCTCCACCCAGCCCGGTGTCAGGTATAGGATCACATCACCTGAACGTTTCTGGTAATAAGAATTCTGTATTCGGTGCAAAACCCCATCGGTGAAGTAATTCTGCTGAAGTACATAGGCTTGAAGTGCATTGCTTACCCCGTTCATCTGTACCATGAAGCGGGCTACCCGGTCCTGGACCTCCTCCAGGCTAAGGTTGGAGTCTTCAATGAGCTGGTGATTCAGATAGATCTGCTGGGCGTAATAAAAAGTGACCCATTCGCCCCTGCCATAAATGGCATTCAGGTATGATTTCAGTAGTGAAACACTGGTCCGGTAGTTAAAGAATCCCGAGGGAATACGACTCTCGGCCAGATAATTGGGATCCACCGCCAGGGCATTTTCTGCTGTCAGGTAGACCAGAACATTCTCCATTCCAAACTGCTCATCCAAAAAACCAAGCAGGTGGGCAATGTCTTCATCCAGTCGAAGATAGGTATCCTGGGTCTCCACCGACCAGGTGGAGTAATAGTTGGCCAGGTACTTGGTGGTATTAAATCCAATATGGATCATATCGGTCACATCGTGCCGACCAAGCTCTTCGTTCACAATGGTGGCTATGGCCATGTCCTTGGTATAGGTATTTCCCCATGGGGTGGTCATCAGCAAACTATAGTCCTTTCCACCCTTCCCATCCGAACTGAGCCTTGCCAGATCGTAGGGAAAAGTTACCTGTCCGTATAATCCCGATTCATAAGGATTGTTGTCCAGCATGCTCTCGCTGTATTCGGCAATGGGACGCAGGGTTTCCCAGGTACGATCCAGGTAGAGGTCACGATAGTTCTTTTCATTAAATTCATTTACCCAGCCGGGCAGCGAATCCATGTAGTAAGAGCTGGTAATCCAGGAAGCCCTCGCTGGATCGAGCCAATAGGCTGCCGAAGCAGTATGTCCGGCCATCAGCACCGCTGCGTTGGGGTCCATGGATACACCTATGGAACGTGACTTAAAACGGCTCTTCACCCTCATCTCATCGGAAAGTGTACGGCTATGCAGGGCCCAGGGAGAGTAGGTGCCAGATCCGTAGGAACCTCCCACGGTGGACTGATCCTGGTCCTCTATGCTATTGACTATCTCGTTGGTGATGCGCCTGTACCAGTAGTCAGATACAATGCCGTGTTCGCTGGGTCTGGTACCTGTTGCAATGGAGGCAAAACCCACCGAGGGATCAGTGAGCAGGTAGTTATAGCGGGCATTCTTGCAGTTTGCCCCCGTGGTGGCCATCTTCCGGAATCCCCCATCGGAGAATTTATCCCAGTAAACCGACAGGTAATCGTACTGCATCCCCGATACCGTGATTGCCACAATTAATTTTGGCTTCAGGGGAGGGATCTTCTGTCCATAAACTGTACCCACTCCAGCTAAAATCAATACCATCCATATAAACCCACTCAAGCTATTCCTACCCATATCCTCTTTTCCTCTTATAACGTGCTTCATAAAACTTTAATATCCAGGCTCAGCAATGCGCATACCTGCTTGTAGACATTCTCGCCGGTGAATCCCAGTTTTTCATCCAAAACCTTGTAAGGTGCCGAATGGCCGAAACTCTCCAGGCCAAATACCTTTCCATGTTCTCCTACCAGGCCCTGAAGGGTCACTGGCAATCCGGCGGTCAGACCAAATACCGGAATCCCTGAAGGGATCACCTCCGCCTGGTAGCCTTCGGGCTGATCCCGGAACAATCCTTCCGAAATTACCGATACAACCCTTACCTTCAATCCTTTCTTCTCTTCAAGAAGCGTGCTTCCATCCAACAAAGTGGCCACCTCGGATCCGGATGCTACCAGTATTACATCGGGAGCGCCCTTGCAATCACGGACCACATAGGCCCCTTTCTGTGCCTCCAGGGCATCGGTGAACCTGTCCGACCCGGGAAGGGATGGTACATCGCTTATCCCCTGCCTGGAAAGAATCAATGCTGTGGGAGAATTCACATTCTCCAGCGCCATTTTCCATGCAACAGTGGTCTCCTGCGCATCGGCGGGACGAAGCACCAGCATGGAGCGCTTGCCCTGGTGATTTCTCAAGTGTTCCAACAACCTGATCTGCGCCTCCTGCTCCACCGGCTGGTGGGTAGGACCATCCTCACCTACCCGGAAGGCATCGTGGGTCCATACATATTTCACTGGCAGCTGCATCAGTGCAGCCATTCTGGTAGCGGGCTTCATATAATCGCTGAACACGAAGAAGGTACCGATCACCGGGATTACGTCTCCATGCAGGGCCATGCCATTGGCAATGGAGGCCATGGTCAGTTCACTTACACCAGCCTGGAGAAAAGAACCGCTGAAATCGCCCCTGGTAAAGGCCTTTGTGGTTTTCAAATAAGAATCTGTCTTATCACTATTGGAGAGATCGGCCGAAGCTACGATCAGGTTCTCTACTTTCCCGGCCAGGCTGGCCAGAACAGCTCCCGATGCTCCGCGAGTTGGTGCCCCGGCTTTCTGCTCAACGGCAGCAAAATCGATATCCGGTAGTGTTCCCTCCAGGAAACTCTTGTATTTTGCAGCAAGCTCCGGATTTGCTTTTTCCCAGGCTGCCTGCTCAGCTTTACGTATGGCCGCTGCTTTCCTCTTCTCTTCCAGCAGCACCTGATAGGCCTCTCTGACCTCCTCAAAAATCACAAAGGGATTCTCAGGCCTACCTCCCAGGTTTACGAGGGTCTTCTCAAATGAGGCTCCGGCTGCCGAAAGCGGCATCCCGTGCATGGAAGTTTGTCCTTCGAAATTAGTACCATTCTCATCCAGGGCACCTTTACCCATAATGGTTTTCCCAATGATCAGGCTGGGACGCTCTTTCTCCTCAAGTGCTGCTTCCAGGGCCTGGCTTATCTGGACCGGATCGTTGCCATCAATGGTGCTTACGTTCCAATTCCATGCCCTGTACTTGGCTGCGGTATCTTCTTCACTTACCTCCTCGGTACGGGTGGATAGCTGAATATCGTTGGAGTCATAAAACATCACCAGCCTGGAGAGGCCCAGGTAACCGGCTATACGTCCCGCTCCCTGCGAAATCTCTTCCTGAACACCACCGTCGGAAATAAAGGCAAAGGTCTTATGCGAAAGCCACTCCCCGAAACGGGCGGCCATAAAACGCTCTGCAATGGCGGCACCTACTGCCATGGTATGTCCCTGTCCCAGCGGACCGGAGGTATTCTCTACCCCACGATTCACATCCACTTCGGGGTGACCCGGTGTGGGGCTTCCCCACTGCCTGAAGTTGCTTAATTCGTCGAGGGTATAATTTCCGGTCAGCGCCAGCACGCCATATAGCATGGGTGACATATGTCCCGGATCCAGGAAAAAACGGTCTCTCAGCGGCCAGGCTCCATCGTCCGGATCAAAATTCAGAAATTTTGAATATAGCATCTCCACAAAATCGGCTCCACCCATGGCTCCGCCCGGATGTCCTGATTTTGCCTTCTCCACCATGGCGGCGGCAAGTATACGTATGTTGTCTGATGCTAAAGTGTGAATTTTATGGTCCATGGAGTAGGTTTTTAAAAGAAGCCCAAAATTACCCATTAATATTTAAAACACCCTAGCCCGTGATGGTTCTTTTTTGCTAATTTTGAGCCAAAATTAACACAGATGGCACTTATATGCGGGATTATTGGTGTGGCCAACGTGGGCAAGTCCACCCTTTTCAATTGTATGTCTAACACCAAGGTGGAAACTTCCAGTTTTGCCTTTACTTCCAGCAAGTCAAATATGGGGATGGTGAATGTACCCGATCCCAGACTCTACAACCTGGAGAATTTCCAGTCCACCGAGAAAATCATCCCTGCCACGGTGGAGATCGTGGATATCCCCGGCCTCACCAAGGGGGCCAATCAGGGTGAAGGTGTGGGCAACAAGTTCCTTTCTGATATCCGGAATACCGATGCGCTGATACAGGTGATCAGGTGCTTCGACGATGAACAGCTGCCCCATATTGACGGTTCGGTGAATCCGGTCCGGGATATTGAAACCATCAACCTGGAGTTGCAGGTCAAGGACCTGGAGTCGGTGGAAAAAAAGATGGAGCGTCTGGCCAAAATTGCCAAGACAGGGGATAAAGATGCCCGCAGGGGTCTTGAGGTGCTTGAACAGTACAGGGACCATCTGGAAGACTTTCAGAATGCCCGAACCCTGGAGATGGGTGAAAATGACCGGAAACACATAGAGGATCTGTTCCTGCTTACCAGCAAGCCGGTGATGTTCGTATGTAACGTGGAAGATGAGGCTGCCATCACAGGCAACAGCTATGTGGATCAGGTGAAGGAGTACCTGGCCGGAGCTGAGGCCGAGATCCTGGTGCTTGCTGCCAGGCTGGAGTCGGAAATTGCCGAATTGGAAGATGAGGCGGATCGCAAAGAGTTTCTGGCAGATGCCGGACTGGAAGAGCCCGGGGTGAGTAAGCTTGTACGCTCAGCCTACTCCATGCTAAACCTGGTTTCCTTTTTCACAGTAGGTCCCAAAGAAATCCGGGCGTGGACCATCCGAAAGGGAGCCCTGGCTCCTGAGGCTGCCGGAGCCATTCACTCTGATCTTCAGCGGGGTTTTATCCGAGCCGAAGTAATGAAATACGAAGACTTCATCACCCTGGGATCAGAACAGGCTTGCAAGGAAAAGGGCAAACTGTCGGTGGAAGGGAAGAATTATGTGGTAAAGGAGGCCGATATTCTCCATATACGATTCAACGTTTAATGATGCAAGGGCAGACCACATGCGCCCTCAGGCTATTGCTGGTGGCCCTGTTCTGCTACCTTGCTGCCCCCTCCCTGGAGGCTCAGTGGACCAAAGCGGTGGGCTTCGATGACAGTGATATGGCACTGGACCTGGCGGAGGCTCTTAGCTTTCAAAAATACCCCACCTACGATCAGTACCTGGAGATGATGCAGGGTTTTGCCATGGACCATCCGGAAATTTGCAGACTCGACACCATCGGCAGTACTGTTCAGGGCCGGCAGCTGCTTGCACTGAAGATCAGCGATCATGTGGAGGATGAGGAAGATGAGGCCGCTTTCCTATATACCTCTTCCATGCATGGAAATGAGATAGTGGGATATGTGCTGTTGCTCCGACTGGCCGACACACTGCTGAATGGCTATGGCTCCGATAGTGAACTTACCACATTGGTGGATAATCTGCAGATCTGGATCAATCCCCTGGCCAACCCTGACGGGAGTTTTTCCAACGACAATGATCTTTCCCTGGAACATGCCAGACGTACAAACACGGAGGGAACCGACCTGAACCGGGATTTCCCCAATCCGGGTGCTGGAGAGGCAGACGACACCACCGGGAGGGCCCTGGAGAACAGATATATGATGGAGTTCCTGAAGGAGCAGCGCTTCACCCTTTCGGCCAATATACATAGCGGCACAGAGGTGGTGAACTATCCCTGGGATCACACCTTTGACCTGCATGCCGATGATGACTGGTATCGCTTTATCTCCCACGAATATGCCGATGAGGCCATGGCAGTGGATCCCGATTATATGTTTGGCTGGCCCGACGGTGGCATTACCAATGGTGCAGAATGGTATATAGCCCTGGGGACCCGGCAGGATTATGTGAATTATTATCTGGGAGGCAGGGAAGTGACCCTGGAGCTATCCAATGAATACCTCCTTCCCGCTATGGATCTGGAGCACTACTGGAATGTCAATCAACGCTCTCTGATCAACTACATGTCCCAGTGCCTGTATGGGATCCGGGGAAAGGTCAGCGACCTGGATACAGGCGATCCCCTCAGGGCAGGTATCTTTGTGGAGATGCATGATAGTGCATACTCAGTGATACATAGTTCCGAAACTCATGGCGCTTTCTACCGACTGATCAAGGAGGGAGTATATAAGCTGGTGGTCTCTGCTCCGGGCTACTTAAATGACACCATCCCGGATGTGGCCATCATTGACTACCAGGCCACCACCCTGGATATTAAGCTAGAACGAAAGCCTGTAGCGGTCGAACTTCCAGAAGCTCCTGCTTTCCGGATCTATCCCAATCCTGCTGTAAACAGCTTTGTGGTGGAGCCAGCCAGGCTTCCCTACGGACAGCTGGAGCTCTCGGTTCACAGCTTAGATGGCAGAATGATATTCCAAAACACAGTAAGTTATCGTGGAAGTGGCATGGAGTTCTCCACGCAGCAGATGGAGTCCGGAATCTACCTGCTTCGCTGCAGCTGCGGCAAGCATACGGAGGTACACAGATTGATGGTGATCAAGCATTAAAACTACGATCTTGTAAGGATTTCGTACTTTTAAGCAGATACCATCGTTAAATACAGAAGATGAAGAACGGAACCAGCTTAAGTAAAACACGTGCTCTGTGGCTGCTCATTTGCCTTGGAGTACTCCCTTTCATAAACGTGCTTGATGAGCTGCATGCCCAGGAGATCACGACAGGGCTTGAGCCCACCTCAAGGATCCTTTTCATTTTTGATGCCTCCAACAGCATGGCTGGTCAATGGGACGGAGCGAGGAAAATTGATATGGCCCGGGAGGTTCTGTTTGAGATGTTAGACAGCCTGGAACAGTTGCAACATGTTGAGATGGCCCTCCGGGTGTACGGTCACCAGAGTCCGGTTCCCCCCCAGGATTGCAGCGACACCAAGCTGGAGGTGCCTTTTGGACCCACCAACTCGTCCATGATCAGGGAAAAATTAAAGTATATCAACCCCAAGGGAACTACTCCCATTGCCCATTCACTGGAGCTGGCACCAGGCGATTTCCCTTCATGCGATCACTGCCGAAATATTATCCTGCTCATTACCGATGGTATTGAAGCATGCGATGGTGATCCCTGCGAGGTGTCGCAGAATCTTCAGAAAAAGGGGATTATCCTCAGACCATTTGTGATAGGAATCGGTAACGATCCAGGATTTAAGGAGACTTTTAACTGTATCGGAGAGTATTATGATGCTCCTACAAAAAAGCAGTTTAAAGTAGTGTTGGAGGAGGTCATTAACCAGGCCCTGAATGCCACCAGTGCTCAGATCAACCTGCTGGACAGCTATTCCAAACCCAGCGAAACCGATGTGAATGTGGTTATGTACGACCGTTATTCCCATGCGATCCGCTACAATTTCGTTCATGCCCTGAATTACCTGGGCAATCCCGACACCCTGAACCTGGACCAGCTGAACACCTATGATGTGGTGGCTCAAACAATCCCCCCGATTCTTTTTGATAGTGTGAGACTGGTTCCGGGACGCCATAACACTATTAGTGTAGATGCTCCCCAGGGCTACCTCTATGTGCATACAAAACGAGGAAAGGCCTATGAGGGAGAAAAGATTCTGGTGAGAAAGGCCGGCGACCACCGGACCATCAATATCCAGGAGATTGGCAATATGGGTAAATACCTGGTTGGCAGATACGACCTGGAGATCCCCATCTATCCGCGAATGGAAATTAAGGATGTGGGAATTCATCAGAGTAACACCACTTCGCTGGAGATTCCCAGCCCGGGATTTATCACCTTTGCTGCACAACAGCCGGGAGCAGGATCGCTCTACAGGCTTAGCTCATCGGGCGATCAGCTCTGGGTTCTGAACCTGCAGGAAAATAAGATAACCCAGGGAATCTATCTGCAACCAGGCAGCTACCGTGTTATTTTCCGCAGGAAGGATCTTAAATCAATTGCCTACAGCATTATCGAAGATTTCCTTGTGCTCGAAGGTACCCCGGCGACCATCAAACTCTATTGAACCGACCATTAAACCTAGAACACTCAAGCGTGTCTAAACACTAAAGTCTGCCGGAAGATGCAGGAATGGGATGACAGGGAAATAATCGAAGGATCCAAAATCCAGGGCAAAGAGGAGATTGCTTTTAACCAGCTGGTGCTGAAATACCAGGAGCGCCTGTATTGGCATATCCGTAAGATGGTGATCGACCACGACGATTCAGATGATGTGTTGCAGAATACCATGATCAAGATTTGGCGGTCCCTGAGTAGTTTTCGTTCCGAATCGGGTCTCTATACCTGGCTTTACCGCATTGCCACCAATGAGGCCCTGTCCTTCCTGAAACAGAAAAAAAAGAAAGCCTTTGCCCCCTGGGTCGATGTGGAGGGGCAGATGAGTGAAAGTCTGGAAGCCGATCCCTGGTTCAACGGGGATGAGATCCAGCTGAAGCTGCAACAGGCCATCTTAAAGCTGCCGGAAAAGCAGCGTATCGTATTTAACATGAAATATTTTGACCAGGTGAAGTATGAAGAAATGTCAAAGATCCTGGGTACATCGGTGGGTGCCCTGAAGGCCTCCTACCATCACGCAGTAAAAAAAATAGAAGCAATGCTGGAGAAGGATTAAACCTTCTGAGAACATAATGGTCTAACCAATACCTGAATAAGAAATGAAAATGGATCGTAATAACCCGGATTTGCAGCAGGAAGAGCTGAAAAATAACCCTTTTGGCGTGCCCGAAGGGTATTTTGAAGGCTTTGCTGAACGGCTGCAACAGCGAATCAAGGAGGAAGAGGCTTCCAAAGTTCCGGTACGTAAGATCGGAACAGTCACCCGATGGATGGCCGCGGCAGCCGCTGTGCTGGCAGCCGCCCTTATCACCACTTCCATTATACGCTTTACCACTTCAGAAAGTGCTGAGGGGCTTTATCCCGACCTGGCCATTCTGGAACAGATGCAGGTATTGGATGATGACCGTTACCTCTATGAACTTCTGGGGGAAGAAGCTCCTGAACTAAATGAGGATGAAGCCTTTGCAAGTCAGGCCATCGAATATCTGGCCATAAATGATGTGGAAATGGATCTTATTTTTGAATAATAAATACAACAAGATGAATAACAGAATCATATACTTTCTTACAGCTGCCATATTCCTTTTTGCCACTTCGGGAACACTTATGGCCCAATCGCAGGAACAGATCGACAAATTTAATGAGGAAAGAAAGGTATACTTCACGGAAGAGTTGGAATTGACCGATTCGGAAAGCAAAGCCTTCTGGCCCCTCTACGATGATTTTCAAAACAGGAAGATGAAGCTGGTAGAGGATGAGCGCAATACCTGGATATATGCCCATAAAAATGCCGACAACCTTAGCGACAAAGAGATCCTGGAAACCCTTCAGAAAGGCTATTCACTGAAGGAAAAACAGCTGGAACTGGAAAGGGAGTATTACCAGGGGAAATTCCTGGATGCCCTTCCTACCAAGAAAGTGCTAAAACTGGGCAAGGTAGAATGGGATTTCCGACGTAACCTGATTCGCAGGCTAAGGGAAGAAGGAAAGGGCAGACGTGACCATGGTGGAGGATCCGGAAAGAAGACAGAGGGGCCAGAACCCTTTCCAATGGCACCATCTCCCTGCTTGTTATAGCCCTTACCTCATATCAGCGGGCGAGTAATCACGCATCATAATCAGGTCCTCTGGCAGGTCCAGCTTGACTTCCTGCAGGAACTCCACACTGAGGGCAATATCGTGATACATTACTTTATCATCCTTCACAAATGAAACCCGTTTTCTGTATTCTTTCAGGAAACCTTCCATATAGGGACTCGTAAGTGCGGGTCGCCTGAACTCCATGGCCTGAGCCGCATTGTATAGTTCAATGGCCAGAATCCTTTCCAGGTTCAACATCACCTTGTAGGCCTTGGTGGCCGCATTGGCTCCCATGCTCACATGATCCTCCTGTCCCTGCGACGATTCGATGGAATCCACCGACGACGGGGTGCAAAGTTGCTTGTTATGACTCACCATGGAGGCAGCAGTGTACTGTGGAATCATAAATCCGGAGTTGAGTCCGGGCTTGGCCACCAGGAAGGGGGGCAGTCCACGAGTTCCCGATACTAACTGATACGTGCGCCGCTCCGAGATATTCCCCATCTCACTCATGGCTATGGCCAGGTTATCAAGTGCCAGTGCCAGGGGTTGGCCATGAAAGTTTCCTGCTGAAATTATCAGATCCTCCTCCGGGAAGATAGTGGGATTGTCGGTAACCGCATTGATTTCGTTCCGGAACACATAGGCCACATAGTTTATGGAGTCCTTGGAGGCACCATGAACCTGGGGAATGCATCGGAAAGAGTAGGGATCCTGTACATGGGCCTTGGAGCGGCCAATCAGTTCGCTGCCTTCAAGCAGCCACCTGAACCTCCGGGCAGTAACCAATTGCCCCTGGTGTGGTCTGATCTGCTGAATCAGCTCATGGAAAGGTTCGATCCGGCCATCGAATGCTTCCAGCGAAAGTGCCCCGATGATATCGGCCAGCCGGGATAATTTGAACACCCGCAGGCAGAGATATACCCCGTAAGCACTCATAAATTGCGTTCCGTTCAAGAGGGCCAGCCCTTCCTTCGATTTTAGCTCAATGGGATCCCAGCCCATCTCCTTCATCACCTCCGAAGCCTTTCTCCGCTTCCCCTTCACATTTACATCACCCATTCCCAGGAGGGGCAGACTCATATGTGCCAGTGGGGCCAGGTCGCCTGAAGCTCCCAGGGAGCCGTAGGTATAGACCACTGGTAGAATATCATGATTGTACAGGTCGGCCAGGCGCTGCACAGTCTCCACCTGTACACCGGAGTGGCCGTAAGAGAGGGATTGGATCTTCAATAAAAGCATCAGACGGGTAATCTCTTCAGGTACTTCCTCCCCCACTCCACAGGCATGCGACATGACCAGGTTAAGCTGCAGTTGACCCAGGTTCTCACTGGATATAACCGTATCACAAAGGGAACCAAAACCGGTATTGATCCCATAGAGAATCTCATCCGAGTCTTCCAGTCTGCGATCCAGATACTCCCTGCAGATGGTGATCTTCTCAATCACATCGTCCGATAGCACAATCTGCGTTCCGCCCGAACTGATCTCTTCAAACTTCTTCCAACCAATCTCCTCTGTGCTAACCAGGTGTATCTTCTCCATATCCATAAGATTTGGACCGCAAGTACAGAAAAATAAATGAGCTGTAAATAGATTAGAGAATGTTATTTGGCAGAGGACAAACGTTCCACCAGCTCCTCCGGTGTGAGCCTCTCCTGCTTGCCGGTCTCCATCTCCTTCAGGGTAATATGGCCGTCCTGGATCTCCTGCTCACCAACCAGGGCAACAAAGGGGATCTCCCGGCTGTTGGCATAAGTCATTTGCTTTTTCATCTTGGCCTGCTCGGGATAAAGTTCAGTGGCAATGCCGTTTTTTCTCAGGCTACCAAGGATAGGAATAATATGCTTCACTTCTGTCTCTCCAAAATTCACGAAGAGCAGGGTGGTATCCAGGGTGGCTCTTTTTGGGAAACGCTCCAGCTGATTCAATACATCGTAAATGCGATCTGCACCAAATGAAATTCCCACACCTGAAACGCCCTCCAGTCCGAAAATACCGGTCAGATCATCATACCTTCCTCCTCCACAGATACTGCCTATGGAGACTTCTGCCGATTTCACTTCCAGAATGCTCCCGGTATAGTAGTTTAATCCCCTGGCCAGGGTCAGATCAAATTCAAGATCAGCTCCCACCGGGTCGGTCTCCACATAATCCAGGAGGCGACCCAGCTCGCTAAGTCCCTCGTTCCCGATTTCGGAAGCTTTCAAAAACTTCTTCAGAAACTCCAATTTCTCCTGGGTGGATCCCTCCATAAGCAAAAGAGGATCGAGCTTTTGTATGGAATCCTGACTTAAGCCTTTCTGTTCCAGTTCGGCCAATACTCCCTCCTGTCCAATCTTCTCAAGTTTATCGATGGCTACGGTGATATCTGTCATCCGCTCCGGTGCCCCAATCACCTCGGCAATCCCTGCCAGTACCTTCCGGTTATTCAGCTTGATTACCACCTTCAGCCCCAATGCCGTGAACACCTCATCGATGATCTGGATCAGCTCAAACTCATTGAGCAGGGAAGTGCTCCCGATTACATCTACATCACACTGGTAAAACTCTCTGTAACGTCCACGTTGCGGGCGGTCGGCACGCCATACTGGCTGGATCTGGTAACGCTTGAACGGAAAAGTGAGCTCATTGCGGTGCTGCACCACGAAACGGGCAAAAGGAACCGTCAGGTCATAGCGTAATCCCTTCCCGGAAATCATAGTCCCCAATTTACCGGCAGGTGTCTGGCTTAAGTCCTCCGGACTCAGTAAGGCCTTGAAGTCGCCCGAATTGAGGATCTTAAACAACAATTTATCCCCTTCATCACCATATTTGCCCATGAGCGATGAAAGGTTCTCCATGGCAGGGGTCTCAATGGGCAGAAAGCCATGCACCTTGAAGATCCTTCGGATGGTATCGAAAATATGGTTGCGCCTGGCCATTTCCAGGGGCGAAAAATCACGGGTTCCTTTTGGAATGGATGGTTTATTGGCCATTGAATAGTTTCCTTCTATTTGGTGGCCTTTGCCAGCTTCTTAAAATCGCTTTCCAGGTAAGCATCCGGATGCTTTTCTTTCACCTTGTGGTAATCAAAGTAATAAAACTTTGCCTCGGCCAAGCCGATCAGGATCTTATATACCCGGGCATTCATTTTCTTTCCTTCGGGCCCTACTTTATGCAGCACGACTGCATTTTCATCCTCGGCCATGATCAGCTCCTTAATAGCCTCCCGGTCAACAAGCTTCACTTCGCCCGGATAGATGGCCCCGATCTTTGAAAGTGTGTTGACCTCCCTGGCAAGCTCCTCCTCAACCAGGTAGAGGGTCTTCCCCTTCACATCTGCCATATTGTTGTTGTAGTATTTGTAGACATTCTGACTGACAATATTGTGGTTCTCGGTAATCAGCCGCACATGGTACTGAAGGAATCTGATCATGATCCCCAGCTTGTAGGCATAGTGATCCCCGTCCACCCCGTAGTAACTCATGGGAATATTGGCCACATCCTTCAAATCATCGATGGAAACACGATCCCCACCAAGGGACAGACAGAGAAACTGGTAACGGGCATTTGATCTGTCCTTCTCAAAACTCACCCCCGCCAGGTAGAGAAAAGAGGCGTTCTTATCTTTACTCTTCTTAGAGAAGTCTTCCATTTTAATAAACTCAAATTCTGTAATATCCCAGAACCTGTTTACCGCATCCTGGATCTCAATATTATAATCCGAAATGGCATTACTCTCCAGAACCACATAGGTCTTGGTGGTATGAAAATGGTCCAGGTCCTCCTGGGTTGGAAGATATTCTCTCTGTGCCTGCAACTGAATAAAAGGAATCAACAGCAGCAGGAGGGCATAATACTTTTTCATGTGCATTCTATGGGTTTGGGTTAAACTTATCAATCGCCCGGAAAATAGAGGGGATGTTTCTCATTAAAACGTCGTATAAACACGAACTTCATCTGCTTCTGTTTCCGGCTACGAAGAGCATGGAACTCATCTGCCAGCTCTGGATCCTCCATCAGGAGGACCTCTACAGATTCCGTATCATACTCCATCACATCGCCGGATTCAAAGTCTAGCAGGTACTGCCTCAGATCGGTATTGCCCACATTGGACTGAGGTTGGGAGTAACGGTTGTAATAGTATGAATTGGAGTAGTAGGGGTTGTAATAATAAGGATCGTAATTGTTAGGGTTGTAAGTGGTTACCGTGGCTACAAAATGACTGATGCTGCCCATGAAGCTGATCCTGTGAAAAGCTAAACCCACATTGATGTAAAGGATTCCGTTGCGGCTGTACCCCCAGATATCCTCCGTCTTCAAAACCTTCTTCACCCCATTTTCATCATAGATCACGATTTCCTTCAAGGTGGTTATCTTTTCATAAAATTCTCTGTCGAACATATCCTCATCGGTAACGATGCGGGCAGGTGGAATGGCATTGTTCTCTTTCACAGTTTCAAAATTGGCAAAGAGTCCATCCCTGAATTCAAAATCAGGTGAATACTCCACCAGTGCTCTCTCTTCATCCTCCTGCGCTAGTATCAGCGGACATAGAGTCAGAAATATGAAAAAAAGTGTTTTTCTCATGATGCGACCTATTACTGTTACTCTACAAAATTACGAACTAATATATGTATATGTAACAAAAATAGAACCATTATTTTTCATGATTGGACATATTTTAACTTTCTTTACTATTTAAAGCCATTATTGGAAGACCATGTTTCTGCGTTTTTTACAAAAAATCGTCTCTTTTGGAGTGGATGAAACGATGGAGCAGGCAACGGTGAACAGGGCCAAAAGAATCAATTACTACTACCTGATTCTGATCACCATGCTGACTCTTTCCATCCTATATTCCTATCTAACAGGGATTTCATCACTGGACCTGATCAACGGGATCGTGCTGGCACTTACACTGGCCGCCTTTATATTTATTCCCGTAGGGCGAAGAAGCAACCTGAGCAGTTTGCTCGTCCTGGTACTAACTACCTTGATTATTCTCAATGCCTATCTGTTTAACCTGGGTGTTGCGTCCGTTCTGGTCCTTGCTTTCTATCTGGTCTTTCCACTGGTTGCAGTGAGTGTGAACGGTAAGCATGGGATCTATATACCTATCGTACTGGGCCTTACCACTGTAGTGCTGAATTCTATTCCGCAACTGGAGACCGCCATCCATCTGGACCTTTATAATGCGCTGCTTTTCTTTACCACCTATGCCCTGGTTGTTGCAGTATCCATCTACGTTGAAAGAACAAACAGGGAACTTCTTGCCAAGTTGAAGGAATCCAGGACACAGGTGGAAAATGAAATGCTTGAGAAGGATGAATTTATCAGCAGACTCTCCCATAAGCTTCGCACCTCCCTGAGCAATATTGCGCTGATTAACAGTCTGGTACATGACGAAAGATTGAGTTACGAGCAGCAGGAACTAATGGAAACCCTGAAGGCATCGACCAATCTTCTGATTAAGGATGTAAATAATATTGTTGAAATAGCCTCACCGGGGATGGTGGATTATAAGCGAAGTATTACCTCCTTTGATCTGAGCTCGGTGCTGGAAGAATCCATAAGTATACTTAAGTCTGGAGGATCATTAGTGGAAGATATCTCTATTTCCCGCCTGGATAAGCTGAAGACCTACATCATTGGTGATCCGGGCCTGATCCGCAGTCTGATTGTCAATATTTTCTACGGTGTAAATGATTACCGGACGGATACGGAACCGGTTCAGATTCATATAAAGAGTCTGAAGGAAAGCCCCAGTCATGTGAGGCTTGAATTTGCATTTAAGGTTTCTACTATAAATGGTGTAGCACTGGTAGACCACGTGAGATCGCTTCAACAGGGCAATTCCCATAGCGGTTCGAACCTGACCAATGCATTTACCCTCTTGCTTGAGAGTGAAAGTACGCTTTCAGCAGTAACGGAGAGTCAGGGTGCCTCGCTAAGTTTTTTCCAGGATTTTACCAAGGATCCCACCAAAGAGACAGCTCCTGATGCAGGCACAATCCAGGGGACGACACCCCCAGGGAAACCGGGAATTGCGTTGAAGGATGCCAAGATCCTCCTGGTGGAGGACAATGCGATTAACCAGAAGATCGTACTCTTAAGCCTTAATAAGCTGGTGAACAGGATCGATGTGGCCTCCAACGGAAAACAGGCCCTTGAGATGTTTGGGTCTAAACAATACGACCTGATCCTGATGGATATTATGATGCCCATCATGGATGGTATTGTAGCTACGCAAAAGATCCGCGAGATTGAGTCCACTGGTGATCGCCACGTCCCCATTGTGGCTGTTACAGCCAACGCACTGGCCGGGGACAGGGAAAACTGCCTGGCTGCCGGGGTGGATGATTATATTGCCAAACCTTTTACCACCGAAATGCTCATCCGGAAGATGAGAAACTGGTTGGCCTGATGCCGATGATGGTCTGATCATCAATCTGATCCTCCCGCTCCCCCATCCATTCATTCATATTATCTTCTAACTTAAGCAACTGATCTTCCACAGAGAGCTGGTGTATGGACATCAAAAGGTGTCTGAATCGGCGGTATTTAAACTTTTTACCCTCCGGTCCACCGAACTGGTCGGCATAACCATCGGTAAACATATAAAGCATATCATTTTCCTCTATCTTCAGCGTCCGGTTCTCAAATTTTCCACGCTGAAGTCCATAATCCGGTCCCACAATAATCCGGTCACCTTTTATCTCCAGAATCTCATGATCACGTGCGATATAGAGAGAATTGAAAGCTCCTGCATATTCAAGCGTATGTGTCTTATAGTCGTATGCACAGATGGCCAGATCGATGCCATCCTTCAGAGATAACTCCTCGGTATTTCCAAGCACAATATCGAACTGACTGTTCATCTCATTCAATATCCCAGCCGGGTCTATAATTCCCTGACCGACGGTAATCTGCCTGAAGAATTCCAGACCAAGAAGGGACATAAATGCACCTGGAACACCATGTCCCGTGCAATCGGCCACCGAGAAAAGTATCTTTCCGTTCATCCTTCTGGCCC
>Ga0164313_10000882_pt1 | contig 25464 bp, 20 predicted proteins | sample GuaBasSedimGuay4_FD_113735 | JGI IMG/M metagenome (GOLD analysis project Ga0164313, IMG submission 113735) | Subseafloor sediment microbial communities from Guaymas Basin, Gulf of California, Mexico - Guay4, Core 4569-4, 0-3 cm | ecosystem: Environmental > Aquatic > Marine > Hydrothermal vents... | reverse complement strand
GGGCTACATAGCTGCCCTGGAGGAGATTCTTTCGTTCGTAGAAAGCATTCCTGATGAGGAAATTCCGGTATCTGCTTCCATAAGAATTGCATGGTTGCATATGAAAACAGGCGGAGTGGATGAGGCTCTCACCATATTGGAAGATGAACTGGATCGACAGGCTGCGGACTTGCATTACGTATTCACAGGCAATGAACTATTTAAGGAGATTGCAGACCATCCCCGTTTTCTAGCCATTCAAGAAAAAATGGGATTGCCTCCCATGTAATTAAAATGCTTCAGCTCATAGAATTGCTACTCTAACTGTTTTATAGAATCCTATGTCAAACAACCCTGACAGACTTGCCCATTTCTGGAAAGAACTAAGAAGGCGCAATGTGCTTAGATCCCTGGCCATTTACGCAGGTACCGCCTTTATTATCCTGGAAGCATGCAACATGCTGTTTCCACGCTGGGGTCTTCCCGACTGGAGTATCGACCTGGTTTTCTGGCTGCTGGTCCTGGGGGCTGTAATCAATATTTTTATGGCCTGGGTCTTTGATCTCACACCTGAGGGAGTCAAAAAAACAAAATCTGCTGCTGATGTCCAGGAAAGTGAATCTCCTTCCACTTCTAATTCATGGAAAGTGGCCACCTATATCAGCGTGGTGGTTATTGTTGCTTTGATTATTATGAATGTTATTCCCTTTAATCGGGAAGCCAGGGCGGGGACCATTGATTCACTGTTGATCCTTCCTTTCGACAATTTTACAGGCGATGACCAGCTTGATAATATGGTAGCAGGCATGCACTCCATGCTGATTGGCGATATGGGACGCATCGACAAATTACGGGTAATATCACCCACCACATCCAATGTTTATAAGGATGCAGATATGTCCATTCCCGAAATTGCCGAAGAACTGGAGGTAGGAGCAATACTGGATCTGGATATGATGTGCATGGGAGATACCATTTGTTTCCAGGCAAAAATAATTACGCCCTTTCCGGAGGAAAAAGTGCTCTGGATTGCCGATTTCAGGGAGGAAAAAGGCCAGATCCTGAATCTCTATAACCGGATTACCAAACAGATCGCCAGGGAGGTGAAGGTCGAATTATCTCCCCAGGTGATACAGAGATTAGCCGAATCCAGAACCGTTGACCCAGAAGCGCTGGATGCCTATTTATTGGCCCATTTCCACAGGGAACGGCTTGGACCGGATAATCAGGACTCAGCCTTGAAATATTTCCAGATTGCCATTGAGAAAGACCCGGAATGGGCAGATCCATACGTGGGATTGGCCCGGGTATGGGGAGTTCGATCCTCCTTCAGATATATCTCGGTGGAAGAAGGCAATAGGAAAAGATACGAATACCAGAAAAAAGCCCTTGAGCTTGATCCAAATTCTGACAAGGTACATTATTTGATAGCCGGGACAGCCACATGGACCGATTGGGACTGGGAGTTAGCCGACAAAGAATACGCTATCGCAATGAAGTTGAATCCCAATAATGCGTTGAGCCGTATGTACTATGCCCATTTCCTGATGATTCAACATAGAACTGAAGAGGCACTGAAGCAGGCTAAGCAGGCACTGGAACTGGATCCTATGAGGCCTCTGTCTCTGGGATTATATGGAGTTGTCATGCATTATACAGGTGACTATCAAGCTGCGCTTACTCATCTTGAAAAAGGATTCTCCATTGATCCGGAAAATGGTTTTGTCGTGGGCAATTTAGCAGTAGCTTATCGTTGTACAGGGGATACTCTACACTGGTTTGAAACAGCCAAAAGCAGATGGGGCTGGCTTGATGACAAATACTATACATATATCGATACTGTCTTTCAGGAAAAGGGTGTTCAGGGAGTTATCAGGGCTCGAGTCAAGACCTATGAAGAACTCTATGCTCAGGGCGGCCGGATTTCATTTAATGGGCTGGGGAAGCAATATTTACAGCTTGGCAACTATGACAAAGGGATGTACTACTTTGAAAAAGCTTATGAAGAAAAACATGGCTTGTTGTCCTATATCTCACTCTATTATCATGATTATCCTGAACTGAAAGATAATCCGCGGTATTTGACCTTGCTTAAGAAAATGAAGTTGCCCCTGCCCGAAGAATGACACTTGCTAATTACATATAAACACCTCTGAACCCAAATGACTGCATCACCAAATAAGCCCTCAAGGTTCTGGAAAGAGTTAATAAGACGCAAAGTCCTTAGATCGCTGGCCATCTATGCAGGAAGTGCCTTCATAATTCTCGAAGCAGCCACCATTATTTTTCCCCGCTGGAATTTCCCTGACTGGAGCATCGACCTGGTGCTCTGGCCATCCTGGACAGCATGAATCTGCCTCCCCCCAGGAAACAATAAAATTCAGTAACTTACAAAAGAGGTTCATCCCTTTATGCCCCAACGACAAAATAAAATAGCACATTTCTGGCAGGAGCTAAAAAGGCGCCGGGTGGTTCATGTGATCACTGTCTATGCATCAGCATCATTCGTGCTTATCGAGCTGGTCAATAACCTGACAGAACCACTTAATCTTCCAGACAAACTGGCCACTATTTTGGTGGTGGTCCTGGCGGCGGGGTTCCCCCTGGCGGTAATTCTGGCCTGGATCTATGACCTGACCCCGGAAGGGATAGAGAAGACCAAGGCGGCAGTAGAATCAGAGGGTACTGAAAAAGCCAAGGTTCCCAATGCCTGGCGAATTGCCACCTATGTAAGCTTTGTAGTGATTGTTGGACTGGTAACCCTTAACATTGTTGGTGGATCCAAACAACTGCGAGCAGGTGATATTCAGTCCCTGGTCATACTGCCCTTTGATAATTTCACCGGTGACGATCAGCTGGATTTCTTCGTATCCGGAATGCATGCATCCCTCATTGGGGACATGGGTCAACTGGGCGGATTACAGGTTAAATCAAGGACTTCCTCCAATGCATTCAAGAATATGGGTATGACCATACCTGAGATTGCGTCAGAGCTGGGGGCAGATGCGGCCCTGGAAACAGCTGTGATGTGCCTGGGCGATACCATATGTTTACAATTCCGGCTGGTCAGTACCACAGGTGATGAAGAACAACTCTGGGTAGCCGATTACAGGGAAGAGAAAAGCCAGATCCTCAACCTCTATAACCGCATCACAAAACAGATTGCTGAAGAGGTGATGGTTGAATTATCCGGAAATGAAAAACGCCGGCTCGACAAGATGCAGACAGTGGATAAGGAGGCCTATGATGCCTACCTCAGGGGTTATGAGCTCTGGAAAAATCCCGGCAAGTTGGATGAGGCCATTGAATATTTAAACCTGGCCATTAAGAAGGATCCGGATTGGGCCCCGCCTTACGCAGGGATAGCACAGGTCTGGATCATACGATTGCAATTCGGCATCGTAGAACCCAGCGTGGGAAGGCAAATGGTACATGAATACATTAACAGGGCCGTTGAACTGGATCCCGATTTTCGGGGTTTCTATTTTTTGAGTGGTATCATATCTACATGGACCGATTGGAACTGGGAAGAGGGTGAAAAGAACTTCCTTAGAGCCATTGCCGTGAATCCCAATGATGTGATGTCACGCATTTATTATGCACATTTTCTTATATGTCTTCAGCGACCCGAAGAGGCCCTGACCCAGGGGCAATTGGCCGTGGAACTGGATCCCATGAATCCGGGGATTCTCGCATTATATTCGGGGGTCCTGCGATCCACAGGTCAATTCCAGGAAGCGCTGGAATATGCCGAAAAGGCCAATGCCATCAGCCAAGGGAAAGCAAATGCCCAAATGAAACTGGCTCTTCAGGCCCTGGGGGAATATGACAGATCATTTGAGTATCGGAAAACAGCTCTTAGAAGTTATTTCAGTGAGGAGCTCGTGCAATCCTTTGACCTGATTTTTAAGGAGCAGGGCTTTCAGGCTGCCGACAAAGAGATTGTGCGCCAATTTGAATTACTGGCCCAAGAAAAGTATCTATCTCCCAGGATTCTGGCAAGAAGACATTATGCCAGCGGAGAATACAGCAAAGCCCTTGATGATCTGGAAAAAGGATATGAATTGCATGAGCCCAATATGCCATACATAGTCGCTGGTCATAATGGTTACGTGAACTTATATGACAGCACCCGCTTTATTGCTATTGTGGATAGTATGAATCTGCCTCATCCAAAGAAATAATAAACTCTCTAACTTACGGAAGAGGTTCATCCCTGTATGCCACAACGACAAACTAAAATAGCCCGATTCTGGCAGGAGCTAAAAAGGCGCCGGGTTGTGCATGTAATCACTATCTATGCTTCAGCCTCATTTGTACTCATAGAGCTGGTCAATAACCTGATAGAACCTCTTAATCTTCCAGACAAACTGGCCACTATTTTGGTGGTGATCCTGGCAGTTGGGTTTCCATTGGCAATCATACTGGCCTGGATCTATGACCTGACCCCTGAAGGGATCGAAAAGACCACGACGGTAGAAGAGACAGAAGGCGATGAGCCAACCAAGGTGCCCAATGCCTGGAAAATTGCCACCTATGTAAGCTTTTTGCTCATAGCTGGATTGTTGACTCTCAACATTGTGGGAGGAACAAAAGGGCTAAAAGCCGGGGATATTCAGTCGCTGGTGGTGCTGCCCTTTAACAATTTTACGGGAGATGATGAGCTGGAATACTTTGTCTACGGCATGCATTCGGCTTTGGTGACCGATATGGGAAAGATCAGTGGCTTGAGAGTTATCGGCGAGACCTCGGCCAGGGCTTATAAGGACCGGGATATGACCGCCACTCAAATTGCCTCTGAACTGAATGTGGATGGCGTGATAGAAACCTCAGTCCTTTGCTTAGGAGATACCGTTTGTATACAGTACAGGCTGATCAAAGCTTCGGGCGAAGAGGAGCAGTTGTATTCGGCAGACATCAAAGAAGAAAAGGGCCGGATCCTGGGACTATACCACCGGATCACCAGGCAGATTGCAGAAGAAGTGAAAATTGAACTGACCTCAGATGAAGATCGCCTGCTATCCGGATCAAGAGAAGTCAACAAAGAGGCTTATGATGCCTACCTGAAGGCGGAGTCCTATTGGGAGCAGCTGGGTCCGGAATCATTTGACAAAGCCCTGGAGCTCTATAACATCGCCATTGAACTGGAACCGGATTGGGCACCTCCTTACACGGGTGTGGCAGGGGTTTGGGGAGGCCGTGTACAGATGGCGATTATCTCTCCTGAAATTGGCTTCCCCATAGCTAATGAATACCTGCAGAAAGCCCTGGCGCTGGATCCGGATTATCCGGAGATGCATTACATTCTTGCTCTGAATTCCGTATGGACATACTGGGACTGGGAAAAGGGTGAAAAAGAGTTTATCAAGGCCCTGGCTATCAACCCCAACCATGCAAAATCAAGAATCTATTATGCACATTTGCTGAGCTTGCTTCAACGGACCGATGAAGCCCTGGAACAAGGCCGGATTGCAGTAGACCTGGATCCACGAAATGCACTTGTTCTGGCCCTACATGCAGTGGTATTGAAGGGGGCCAACCAATTCGAGGAGGCTTATATCTATAGCCATATGGCCATGGCCATCGATCCGACCAATATATTTGCAAGATCAATCGCAGCAAGGGACGCCTTCAAACTTGGAAGGTACGAGGAGGCCTTTGCTCATGATTTGCACCGCATCCCCTTTGAGGAGGAGATCGTCGATTCCGTCGACAGAATATTCAATCAGTATGGCCAGCAAGCTGCCTATGAAGAACTTGTAAGGCAGTTGGAACTGCATGCGTCGAAAGTATACGTCTCTCCCGGGTTGTTTGCCTGGAGGTACTACCAGATTGGGGAATACAGTAAAGCCCTGGACAAGTTTGAAGAAGCATACGAGTTGCACACTCCCAATATTCCCTACCTCGGAGTCAACAACGTTGATCACCTGCATGACAGCACCCGGTTTCAGGCTCTCCTCGAGAAAATGAACCTGCCTCACCCAAAAAAATAAATATTATCTTGCAGATAAGCACTTTTGATCCAAAACCTAAATCTAATATACCATGAAACTTCAGATCGACAACACCCGAAGAGACTTTCTAAGGAAGCTGATCGCTGGTACTTCTGCCATGGGACTGGCCCCATTAATGGGTAGCCTGCAATCCTGTACCACCACCGGGGCTGATTCCGGTTCTGTACTTAAAATCCCCCAACGCGCCTTTGGAGCCACTGGAGAGAGCGTAAGCATCTACAGCCTGGGAGCACAGGCCACTGTGGAACAGGTGGGAATGAAAGAACAGGCCATTGCCATTGTGAACAAGTGCATCGATATGGGAATTAACTACATCGATACCTCGGCCTGGTATGGACAGGATGGGATCAGCAGTGAGGGGGATCATCTACGGGGAACAAGTGAACGACATGTAGGTGAAGTGATGAAGACTCGTCGTAGTGAGGTCTTCCTTGCCACCAAAACCCATGACCGAAGTTATGACGGGGCCATGCGCCATCTGGAGAGTTCTTTGAAGAATCTGCAGACCGATGTGATCGACCTCTGGCAGATCCATAACATTAAACCGGGCCAGGATGAGGACATAGAGTATATCTTCTCCGATGAAGGCTGTATGAAAGCCCTGATACAGGCGCAAGAAGAAGGAGTAGTCCGTTTCCTTGGTATATCAGGTCATGCCGATCCCGATCCCATGAAAGAACTGGTGGACCGTTATCCTTTCGATGCAGTACTGATGGCCTTGAATGCGGCAGATAAGCACCACAATCCATACATTGAAAAGTTACTTCCCACGGCCGTAGAGAAAAATATGGGAATTATCGGGATGAAAATTCCGGCCCGGGACCGGATCTTCTCCCATGGAGGTATTATCAGCATGAAGGAGGCCATGAGCTATACCATGTCACTTCCCATCAGCACCATTATCGTAGGGATTGACAAAATTGCTGAGCTGGAGGAGAATGTTCAGATTGCCAGTGAGTTTGAGCCCCTTACTGCCGATGAGATGCTGGCCATCGAAGATAAGGTGAAGCCCCATTACGAACATCTGATGTTCTATAAGGGGCTTTCCGACTGGCCGGAGGAGTGGTCGGGCAACAATGTCTAAGCTTGGATAACAAACTTTTGATTTCATAATTATCTCACTTACTTTTATTCCTGACTGAATGGAAAAAAAGATGGAGAAAAAAATCATTCCCAATTTTTACGGGCTGAGGATTTACCTGTCCTCCATCATGCTATATTTCTTCCTGGTACTCCCCTTTATTGGATTTATAATTTTCCAGAACGTGCCCACGTTTATTGAGAACCGTGCCGGTGGGACTGAACAGGTTGCTGCCACTGTCGATTCTCTCATGGATGCCTTTGACTCCATTCCCGAGTTAAGTGAGGAGGAACTAAACAACCTGGTGGACCTGGCCATCCAGAGTGATGTGGACGACCTGGTAGACAAAGCCATTATAATTGAGGAGTCTGATGCCGACACACTCTCCGACTCTGAAAACGCCAGGATCCTGATCGGACCACCCCCGGAAAACGATGATCGCTTAAGGATGTTCGAAGAGAAGGGGCCCTTTGCACGCTATTTTTCTCTCCTGTTTATACTTATAGGTGTAAGCCTGTTGACCGGGCTTTTTTATAATCTGCCATTCAAACGATTCTTCAAAAAGACGCGAAGGAAAAAAGAAATCTCACAGAAGCTACACCTTGTTTGTAAGAAGCGTCTCTTTAACCTGCCACTGGTGAACAGCCCGATTATCACCATGCCCAACATCGTGGTGATTATTTACTCCTTGATTTTCCTGGTTTCGGAAGTCAGCTTCGATGAAGAGGTGGAGAGAAGTATGTTTATCCAGCTGCATTACCTGACCATCGTAGCCACTCTCCTGGAGTTCCTCTTTGTCTATTACTGGGAAAAACACCGGGTACATATCAAATACATCGATCATATCTACTCTGAAACCGAACTCCGTAAGCAGGTATTTATACGGAAGCGTGGGAAAATCAGGAACCGTTTTATGGTTGCCAGCGGTATGACCACCTTCCTTCCACTTGTTGTGGTGATGGTATACCTGGTACTGAGTCTTACCTCAGTCAAAGAGCTCGCCCTGGAAGGCTACTCCGATGAACAGAAAGAGGTGTTATTTGGTCCGTGGAGCGATATTATCGGAATTGGGCAAGAGACTCAATCGGAAGAAGGCAATGATAAGTTTTTCTACGTGAATGCCATAGATTCCATCGTAATGCTTGTGGGCATCGGGAATGGGATCCTGGTTTCATTCATCTACCTCTTGCTTTTTATCCGGTGGACCAACCGGGATATCACCTGGCCCCTGAAAGAACTTCTGGTCAATATACGAAACACCAGGGGAGGCGATGAGGAACAGTATTCCATTGTGCGCACCAATGATGAGATCGGGGAGCTGGCCGAAGGATACAATGAAATGACTGAAAAGATCCACAACTACGTGGAAAGTATTTCAGCCATGAACAGGGACCTGGAAAAGAAGGTGAACGAGAGAACCAGGGAGGTGGTGGAACAGAAAGAGGAGATTGAGACACAGAAGGAGGAGATTGAGGCACAGCTAGATCTGGCCACCCTCCAGAGAGATACTATCACAAATCAGAATGATCTGATCCTGGATAGCATACACTATGCCAAAAGGATCCAGACGGCCATTCTTCCTCCGGTTCAACTCCTGGAGGAGCACCTCTCTGATCATTTCATTTTGTTCAAACCCAGAGACATTGTGAGCGGTGACTACTACTGGGCCAGGGAGAAGGATCAAAAACTACTGATTGCAGTGGCCGATTGCACCGGTCATGGAGTGCCAGGGGGATTTCTGAGTATGCTGGGTATCTCATCCATGAACGAAATAGTGAACCGGAGTGCAGAACTTAATCCAGGGAAAATCCTTGAGCAGCTGCGGGAAATAGTGATCGCTTCTATGCACCAGACCGGTTCCTGGGATGAGGCCCAGGACGGAATTGAGATTGCTCTGTGTGTGATCGATCTAAAGAAGCTTTCCTTGGAATACTCCGGGGCAAACCGCCCCTTATACCTGGTAAGGGATGGGGCTGTTCAACATATTCGTCCAGACCGGATGCCCATAGGCATCTACGAACAGGATCCGCTTCCTTTTAAAAAGCACAACATCAAATTGAAAAAAGGAGATTCCATCTATCTCTTCTCAGATGGCTATGTGGACCAGCTGGGAGGACCGCTGCGAAAAACTTTCCGCGCTATAAACTTCAGGAAACTACTGCTGGAGATTCAGGATCAACCAATGGAAAAACAGAAAGCGATCCTGCTTGAAAATATGGCCCTCTGGCAAGGAGAGGTTGAACAGATTGATGATGTACTGGTAATGGGTATCAGAATTTAGCAAGTTAGTACTCAGGCATCACTTTTAATGTACTCAAAGGAGAGCTTTGACATTCTCGACATCTCCTGACCCACCTCAAGCATATCTTCATCATCCTCTTCATAGAGCCATTTGATCTCAAGTTCTATGTCCAGAGCATTGATTGCATTCAGAGATTTAAATATATCAAGGATATACTTAGCGGATGTTGAATTAAAGTACTCAAAATTGAACTGACACAGTAAGCCGAATGTCCGTTCATCACCCTTGAGTTTCTCCTGTTCAGCTGTATAAGCCTCCAGCCATTCCAGTATAGGGAGATAAAACTTACGAACGTTCTCCGGGCGTGATTCACCTGAGAATTCAAAATTCTTGTTTTCTGGATCAAGTACAATTCGTGGTGAATTTGCCGTTGGTTCGAAAATTAATTTTTCCATTGGTTATTCTTTTATAGTGATATGCATAGTAAAATATGAGTGTACAGGACCTGCAGATTCGAACTCGTAACGAATATTTTCGTCCGTCCGCATGGCCATGGTAATTAGCCCGAGGCCGGCTCCGCGGTCCTCATCTGAAGCCTCTCTATTGATCACTTCCTCATAAAGAGACTTCAACGCTTGATCGTCCATTTTGTTTATACGATTCAATTTATATTTGAGATCGTCTACCTGATCTTTCAGGATAAGATTTCCAGCGCTCACGATAAATCTTCCTTCCTGCTCTTTTACCTGTATTTGAGGATGCCTTTGTAACTCCCGGTTTGTATCCTTATAAGGAGTGGCATACTTGAAAATATTATCGATGGATTCGACCACTGTGCCATACACCCGTTTTCTCACAGGTTTCCTCAGAGCATTAAACTGCCAGGCCGACTTCAGTTGGTTTAGCAGCCTCTCCATGGTCTCAAAGGAGATGGATCCCTCAAAATCTATAATAGCTTCCCTATTCTCCATCAGAGAGTCAAAATAAGAAAAAAAAAGCACAATCTGAGCGTAAGCACTTTAAATTGAATATATTCGTGTAGAGACAAATTATCATGAGTGAGGCTATTTTAAAAGCAATGATGCAACTCTTTGCATTAATTGTAGATATCGATGAGATTCAGGAGATATCTGAAAAAGAAAGATCCATTATCCGTGCATTCCTGTCGCGACAGCTGAACAGCGAACTAATGGAGAAGTACATGGCCATTTTTGAAAATTACCTGCAGCACTATCACCATGATGCTATTGATAAGCAAAGCGTAAGGAGAAAGAAAAGGACCTCACTTACTGCTGTTAGAATTCTCTCCATATGTGAACAGATAAACAATGAACTGGAACAAAGGCAAAAGATCTATGTAATCATACAGCTGGTGGAGTACATTGCCTATGGAATTGAAATTCGCGAAACTGAACTGGAATTCCTGCAGACAGTGGCTACAGCATTCAACCTTGATGAGGATGAGTACGAGCAGATCCTCCATTTTATAATCTACCCTCTGAAGGAGATGCCCGTTAAGGAGGCTGTCCTCTTAATTAGCAATGGCCATGAAGCTGGTGTTAAGGGTGTTCATCATATCCATAACCATCACCTTGAGGGTGTGATTTATTTTCTAAATCTACCCAGTGTTAATACCTATATTCTACGTTATCAGGGAAAAGAAGATCTATTCCTGAACGGTCAGGTGATACTGTCAGGGATCACTTACACTTTTGATCATGGTGCTTCAGTCAGGGGACAGAAAATTGATACCATCTACTATACGGATGTGGCCGGCGTATTTTCTGTTGCCTCTTTCAGTTCACGAATAAGCCTTGTCGCCAGGAACGTTGAGTTTCGATTCAAGAACAGCAGCAATGGGCTCCAAAAATTTAACCTTAGCGAGGAATCTGGCCGGCTTCTCGGGATCATGGGCGGAAGTGGTGTTGGCAAATCAACCCTTCTTAATGTGCTAAACGGTAACCTGAAACCTCAGCAGGGGGAGATCCTTATAAACGGCTATAACCTCTATGATGAAAAGGAGAAGCAGAAACTAAAAGGGGTCATCGGTTTTATTCCACAGGACGATCTCTTGCTGGAGGATCTGACCGTCAGGGAAAACCTCTATTACAATGCAAAATTATGCCTGGATAACTATGATGAAGTTCAGCTCAATGAAGTGGTCGACCAGGTATTGCATGACCTGGATCTCTATGAGATCTGTGACCTGAAAGTAGGGAAACCCCTCAAAAAAATAATTAGTGGCGGCCAGCGCAAAAGGGTGAACATTGCTCTGGAACTGATCAGGGAACCCTCTGTTCTCTTTGTGGATGAGCCCACATCGGGACTCTCATCGGTCGACTCTGAAATGGTTATGAACCTTCTTAAGGAGCAGGTTTTTAAAGGGAAACTGGTGATTGTGAATATTCACCAGCCCTCCTCCACCCTTTATAAGATGTTCGACCGGATCATCTTTTTGGACAAGGGGGGATACCAGATCTATTGCGGGAATCCCGCAGAAGCAGTGGTCTACTTTAAAACGAAAAGTAACCACGCCAATGCCAAAGAGGATCAGTGCACCTGCTGTGGTAATGTGGATCCGGACCAGGTGCTACAGATCATCGAGGCCAAGATTGTAAATGAGCACGGCAAGCTCTCCCGGACCCGGAAAACGAGCCCCAAAGAGTGGGCCGAGCTCTTTAAAAGTAAGCAGGATCAAACAGCTGGGGAAGCGTACGATAAAGAAGAACTTCCCGAAAATCAATACAGTATTCCTTCGCTCTTTGAACAGACCAAAATTTTCTTTACCAGGGACCTGCTAACCAAACTTACCAACAAACAGTATATCCTGCTCAACCTGCTGGAGGCTCCCCTGCTGGCGTTGATCATGGGATTCTTTACCAAATATTTCAGTGGCACCTCAGACAATCCGGCAACTTATATTTTCAGGAACAATGAAAACCTGCCCGCATTCCTGCTCATGAGCGTGGTGGTATTCCTCTTCCTGGGAATGACCCTCAGTTCTGAGGAGATTATAAAGGACCGGACGATCATTCAGCGCGAGTCATTTCTAAATTTGAGCAGGGGGAGCTATCTCCACTCCAAGATTCTGATCATGTTCGCCATTTCTGCCTTCCAATCGCTATCCTATGTATTGGTTGGCAACCTGATCTTTGAGATCAAGGGTATGCTGCTCGCTTACTGGCTGATTCTCTTTACCACCTCCTGTTTTGCAAATATTCTGGGCTTGAATATATCGGCCGGACTGAACTCTGTGACAACCATCTATATTCTTGTTCCTCTCCTTTTGATTCCTCAGATCATCTTTTGCGGGGTACTGGTGAAGTATGACAAACTTCACCATAGTCTGACCAACTATGAATATGTACCCTTAATTGGTAACATGATGACTTCCCGCTGGGCCTATGAAGCCCTGGCGGTGGAACAATTTAAAAACAATGAGTTCGAGAAAGTATTCTTCGAAATTGAGCAGAAGAGAAGTACCGCCGATTACTTGAAGAACTGGCTGGTTCCTGAACTGGAAGGCAAACTGGAAGAACTAAAGCAAAATTACCGTGACGAAGCTGATCCAGAAAGCATCCAGGCTGACCTGCAAACCTTGAATACCATGCTGGCAGAAATGGGGAAATTGGTTCCCGAGCTCCAACCCTACAGGCCGGACCATGCAGATGTGGAAACATTCAGTGATCCAACTGCGGAAGCCATTAAAGCCTACCTTAAGGGAGTAAGCAATCTGACCGGCAGAATATTTATGAGTTCAAACAAAGAAAAGGACCTGATTAACAATGCCTTAATCGACCATCTGGGCAGTGTGAAGGCATACAGTGATTTCAGAAATAAGTATGACAACAAGAGTCTTTCTGACCTGGTGCGGAACCGCAGTGTTCTCGATAAGGTGGCTGAGAAAGACGGCCGCATGATCAGGAAGTATGAACTGGCCTATATGAAACCCACATCAAAAATTGGCAGGGCTCACCTGTATGCTCCCAACAAGCAACTCGGCAGGTTTGAGATTGACACCCTGTGGTACAATGTGGCTGCCATCTGGCTCTATACCCTGGTGTTCTACCTGACGCTTCGTACCGATCTCCTCCGAAAAGCGATGAACATCTCTGAAAGAAGAAAACTCACTCGGAAACAAGCCTCCTGACACCCAGGGTGAAAGAGATCAAATGATTATTGATTAGCAAAGGATCCGCACCGCTTACCGGGATCAAATCGCCCTGGTACTGCAGTTCAGCAAACAATCCCATTCGCTGTAACTTGTACTCAAGACCCGCTCCAAAGGTCAAGCCTGGAATAAATTGATTCTGATCATCCAGGGTATATTCGGAATCAGACTTGTATTTCAAAAGTATATCCAACCTGGGGCCCAGCAGGAAATAGGGCTTCCAGGAGCCCTGGCCCATCCTGTATCTGGCCATGGGGGCAATAGATAAATAAGTGAAAGTGGAGGTGCTCATATCCCCTTCATTGACAATGATCTGGTCATTATTCATGTGATCAACCGTGACCGACTGCGTGTTGGATTTGCTTCCCTTAAGGAAATATGACAGATCCGCCTGGAAACTGAAATGATTCCCTCTGAAAGCCTCCACAAAAAGTGAAAAGGTGGGCCCCATCACCGCCTTTGTCTCCAGGTTATAATCAATTGGTGTAAGCGTGTAAGTCTGGTCGGCAACGGAGATCCCCGCTTTTACACCGAAGCTGGAGGGAAACTGGCTGTAGAGGGCAAGAAGCCCTGCCAACATCATGATTGCTATGGTCACCAGGCTCCGTTTCATTTCACAAGTATTTTTTGAACTTCAAGCCTGTTCTTATGGTGGAATCTAACAAGATATATTCCAGAGACCGACTCCTCCAGCTCCACGGCATACTCCATAAAGGGAACACAGCCCATGTATATGCTTCGGAACAGAGTCTTTCCAGTAAGATCCAGGACCTCAACTTCCACCTGACTGCCCGTTTCATCACCGTTCTCCTCCCTTAAACTAAAAAAGAAAGAGCCATGATTGGGATTGGGAGCAATTGAAAACAGGGGATCATTCTCCATGGCTAAGGAACTTTTCATCTCTTCGCTCACTCCATCCAGCACATGGTTGTTCGGGTCAATCTCGATGCCGGTCACCACAAAAGGAAAGTCAAACTCATAGCTTTCCACATTCTCATCATGCCATACCCTTATTGTGGTATCCCCTCCTGCATAAAAAATGCTGTACTCCATGGACATCTTAAAGAGTAGCGTCTGTGTAGAAGAGGTAGTCTGAGTAGATTGGAGGGTCACCGTACTGCCCTGTTGGTCCCATGTCACCTCATAGATCGGATAACCTGCTCCAAAATACCACTGAATAAAGAAATCTGTAAAATCCATGCCCGAGGTCTCCTCCAGTACCTCCTTGAAGTCCAGTCCGGTGGCCACACCATTGGCATAGCGGTCAATGAAGTTCCTCAGGGTAAGGTAGAAAACCGCATCATCCTGTAGCTCAAAACGGATCATATAAAGCAGCGCCATTCCCTTGTTATAGGCGAGGTTACCACTGAAAATTCGCGAAGCATTGTGAGCATCCTCTTCTGGCACATAGACCGTTCCCTCAGGTTCCAACAGGGCCCTTCCAAACCTGTATTCCCTTTCGCCATCTGCATACTCGGGCGCCAGTATTTCTGTGGCCAGGTAGCCTGCAAAGGTTGCAAATCCTTCGTTGATCCATATGTCCTGCCAGGTGGCACAGGTTACATAATTCCCAAACCAGGAGTGCCCCAGCTCATGAGCAACCAGGTAAAACTCGAAATTTCCCATTCCGGTCATAGTCTGGTGCTCCATTCCCCCGCCTCTGGGCCAAAGGTAATGTCCGTATTTCTCCTCCCGGAAGGGATAAGGGCCAAAATGCTCGATGAAGGCTTCCATAATGGGGATGGTCACATTGATCTGCTCCCGGTAGGTATCCAGACAATTGGGAATGTCGTAAACGAAATTCTGAATGAAAATTGGAGTGTTCATTCCATCGGGCTGCATTTCCAGGTTGTACTCATAGTAATCGGCAACCGCAATGGAAATCAGGTAATAATCGATGGGATAATTGGACTTCCACTCGTAGCGCACCTTTCCATTGGGAAAATAGGTGGTAGCATTATGGATCCCGTTGGAGACAGCTATCAGACCATAGTCGGTGGTGATAAACACATGCACCGAGTCGGCCTTATCAGTCAGGTCCTGCTTACAGGGAAACCAGTCTTTAGAATAGAAGGGCTCCGAACTTGTATAAGTAACCACTGCACCCCACTCATCATCTGTTTCCATTACCATGCCATCGCCGCTTTGCCCACTATAATATACCTGCGCTGTAACCAGCGTTCCTGAATCCCTGTCAGTGCTCAGATTGATATAAAGTTCATCGTCGGTATGAGTGAAGCTCATCTCTGTTCCATCCACTACTACCCGTTCAACTACCAGGGCATGATGCAACTCAAATACCAGGGTGGAAAATGCATTTTTCCTCACCTCCACAAGGATGGTAGTACTTCCCCCGATCTGGTCGGAGTGGTTGTCCACCTCCACATCCAATGCGTAAAATTTGACATCATAATCCTCCAGCAAGGGATTGGAATTTAATCTTTTTACGATGCTGGGCTTGCTTCCCTGCTGTGCTGCCAATGTGCTCTCTTCGAAGGGATAAGATACTAATTCCTGGGCCCTGACTTTAGTCCCGGAAACAGCAACTAGCAGCAGAAGCAGTCGGCACACCCATTGCAGTCCTATGTGCTTCAACAAGGTCACGGATAGAAGTTACAAAAAAAAGAGTAGATGGTCACCGGGCCCTCATATGCCTTCGCTTGAATAGCCAGGTTCCAGTAACAAAATATAGCCCGGTTAGAACTACCAGGGCGATCATCTCTGGAATGGTATCTTTCACATCCAGTCCCCTGATAAGCACCTTGTTCAGTGCCTCAACAGCAAACTTGGGAGAGAGAATGTCATTTAGCATCACCTGATAGGATCCGATGCTAAAGAGCCGGCCCCCGGTGACAGGAAAGGCTGCTCCGGTAAAGAACATCAGCAGGAAAAGTGGGAAGGTCCCGATAATGGCCACCTCCTTCACTGAACGGCACATGGCGGCCACCAGCAGACTGAAACTGATCATGGAGAGTGCTGTAAGCATGGAGATAAGCAGGATAAATCCGAGGGTTCCGGGAATCAGTGTATAATCAAGAGCCAGGGCGGTTAACAAGGCCAGAAGCAAGGAAAAGAGCGCTACCAGGATCTGAACCAGTGAGATCCCTCCAAGAAACTCCAGGGTAGTTAGCCTGGAGATCCTGAGCCGCTCCAGGGTCCTGGACTCGGACTCGCGAACCATGGCTGACGAAGCTGAGAAAATTATCATAATTATGGAGAGTATCAATAGCCCCGGCAGATAAAGCTCAAAGTAGCTACGTGCTCCAGAAAAACCGAGGGTGGTCTCGCTCCAGGTAACAGGCATCTGAATCTCTGCCACCTCCAGGATATAGCGGTTGATCAACTCTTCCGACCATACAGCACCAATGATATATTCCATCTGAGTGACGTCGCCCACCAGTTCGATCCGGGAAGGCGGACCCGGTGAAGCGGGTGAAGCGGCCACGGAAGCTGAGAGATCAACTGGCAGAACCACCGCGACATCCGCCTTTCTATTACGCAATTTTTCGATAGCAAGCTCTCTGCTTTCAATGGCTGTGATATTCAACATCTCCTCCAGATCGGACAATAGCTTTGCATAAGTGATGATAGAATCGCCCAGGTTTAAGAACCCACCTTCATGTTCAGCTCCCCTGTCCAGGTTCACCAGGGCCACATCATACTCCGGATCATCTGTTTCAGCCATCAGGAAATAAATGACAATAAAAAAAGGAGCCATCAAAATCGTCATCACCAGAATCCAGTATTCCCGGATCTGCTCCTTGATCCCTTTCCGAAAAACAAGATACCATCTCATCTTCTCAGGCTTTTCCCCGTAAGGTGTATAAACACATCCTCCAGAGTATTTTCACGGACTTTCATTTCCTGTACATTAATCTTTTCCCCTTCCAGAAGTTGGTAAACCTCATGGATCCTGGGTACCAGGTTCATGGCACGGATATTAAAACGATCCTCTTCCCTGCTCACTTCAAAACCCAGGGCTTTTAGATCTTTCTCGGCTCTGGCCAGATTCGTCGGATCCGCGCAATGAAGTTTCATCTCCATTACGTCTCCCTCACCGATGGACCGCTTTAAATTATCGGGGGTATCCAGTTGAAGCAATCTGCCCGAGTCGATAATGGCCACCCTATTGGCGATCCGCTCAGCCTCATCCATGTTATGGGTAGTCACTATCACGGTCTTGTTCCTGGCAGTTTCCCTGATAAAATCCCGGACCAACACACGGCTCTGTGGATCGAGTCCCGCCTCCGGCTCATCAAAAACCAGAATTTCCGGGTCGTGCATGATGGCCATTATCACATTCATGCGGCGTTTCAAGCCCCCTGAAAGGGTCCCTGCCAGCTTGTTTCTCTTGAAGCCAAGACCCATCTCCTGCAATAGACGCTCAGCCCTGGACCGGGCCTGACTGCGGGGTATATTATACATTCCGGCACTAAATACCAGCTGCTCATAACAAGTGAGCTTGTTCCAAAGGATGTTCTCCTGCGGACAAATACCCACCTTCGCCCTGGTCTCATTACTCCCACCCGGGGGGACACGCTTCCCCTTGATATATACCTCGCCCGATGTGGGTTTCAGCAATCCACACATCATCCGTATGGAAGTGGTCTTTCCGGCCCCGTTGGGACCTAAGAATCCAAACACCTCTCCTTGCTTTACCTGCATAGACAGGTGGTCCACAGCCAGAAGATCTCCGTATCTTCTCACCAGGTTTTTCACTTCAAGTTCACCGCGCTCCATATGTGACTCCTGTGCCATATACCTGAGTAAGTTCGTAAATAATTCACTGCCGATCAATCAATTTTTCTGATCATTCTCTAGATTGCTATCTTTGACATAGCAAACACATAAAACAACAGATCCATGCCGCGTATTTTTAATCCGGTCGATATTTCACAGGAAGAGAAGGAGGTTCGAAAAGACTACTTTGACCGTCATACCCCGGTCCTTATTTGTGACTCCTATGCCACTAAAGGCGAGAAATTTAAAGTGAAGATTCGCCTGGGAACCGAATACACGCATCCCGACGATTCGGATCACTTTATCAACTACGTTCAGCTATGGAACCGGGAAACCTTTATCGCTGAAACCCATTTTGCTCCGGGAACTCTGGGCAACAAACCTGAGCATGTGGAGGTGGATTTTTATATTGTGCCCGGAGCTGTGACCATGAATCTTTCGGCCATGTCGGCCTGTACCAAACATGGATTGTGGCAGAGTGAATCAAAAGAGGTGGCCATCAGAAAATCTTAACCCTGCACAGGGTTAATCGAACAGCTCTTCGTCATCGTCAAAACCTTCCTCCTCCTCATCCGGATATCCGGATGTTCCAATGAAGGATACGAAAGATATCTTCCACTCCCCATCTACCTTCTCCAGGTAACGGACCTGGATGCTCTCGATCTCAATCACATCCTCATCAAAGGCGGATGTCCATTTCTGATTGCAGATCACAAATGCCGACTGGGGACAGATCTTAAAGCGGTAGTCCGTTCTTTCAACAGTTATGTGCAGGTCAATACCCAGATCATCCTCTGTCTCATCCCCGGTCATATGTCTCGAAACATCCTCCCAACCTTCTGCAAACACATAATTATCTGCTCCTGCAGTTAAGCGTATGTTAGTGGAATCCTGTATATGTGTTGAAAACATCCCTTCAAAGTCCCGGTCAATGTAGGTCTGGGTTTCCTTTTCCATAACTGCGATAATAGCAGCTTTTTCTTCTTCAATATCAAAAGCCTTCTCACAGCCAGTAACTGCAAATGCAGCAATAATAAGAGCAGATAGAATTGTGTATCTCATGATTTAAGTTTTTAGGTTTAAAACTCAAGAAGGCTATGTAGCCCGCCATCCCGTACATGCAAAATACAACAATGCGCCGTGAAAGTCAATTTATTATTACATTTGCTAATAATGCGCAGGACCCTCTTTATACTAAATGTGTTTCTAACTTTCGGATTTACAACACTATCCGCTCACAACGAAATTCCGGTTCCCGAGAAGGGAGTTCTTGACCTCAGGGAGTGCGTTTTGGATGAAAACTCCATCTTCGACCTGAATGGAGAGTGGTTGTTTCACTGGGAGAAACTTCTAACTCCGGATAACATTGACCTGCATCGTTCAACTGGCATCCTTGTCACCGTACCTTCCTACTGGAAGAGTTACGAAATTAATGGCTCTTCTTTAAGCGGATCGGGCTATGGAACATACAGCCTGATGATTCTCCTGCCTGAGAATTATAATTCAGCTTTATGCGTTGATATCCCCCTGTTCGATGTGGCTTACAATTTTTACCTCAACGACAGGCTGATTGGAAAGAACGGTAAGGTGGGAACCAGCCGGGAAGAAGAAAAACCCTGGTATGAGCCAGACAACTTCTGTTATATCCCGGATACCGACACACTTCAGATCCTGATCCAGGTATCTAACTTTCATCACCGCAGGGGTGGATTCTGGCAATCGGTCGTAATTGGTAGTTCCAATGAGGTCCTGGACAGGAAGGAGAGGCGGCGCATGTTTAATTACTCCACCATTGGGGTGCTCTTCTTTTTTATGATCTTTTTCCTGATCTTCTGGTTCAATAGAAGGAAGGAATGGTTGATGCTATTGTTTGCTCTCACAACCATGGGTATTCTAATGAGATCAGTCAATACGGGGCTCTATCTCTCTAACTCCTTTGTCGACGTTCCCTGGTCCTGGCAGATCAGGATGGAATACCTTGGTTCCTACCTGGCACAGCTATTCGGGATGATCTTTCTTCATCGACTGTTTCCCAGAAGATATATGAATCAGATCATCAGGATCAATACCATAGTAATGGCTCTGGCCAGTATCTCCCTGTTCATCTTACCAGTACACCTTTTCACCTATGAGATGATGTTCTACCAGCCGCTTTTGGTGCTTTTCCTGGCTCATTATCTTATCATCAGCTTTATAGGGTCCCTGAAACGACGGGTCATGGACATCGTATTCTTTGCATCGCTGACGTTTTTTATATTTGCCCTGGTCAATGATATTCTGCTGGCCAATACCGCCGGCGCTGTCTCTGGCAACTATCTATCTCAGCTCTCCTTCCAGATTTTTATATTTGCCATGGCAGTGATGATCATCCTGCAATGGATCCGCAATGACAAAGAGCGGCAACAGCTGGAGGCCTCACTCAGGTTTAAGAATCGTTTATTGTCGGTGATCGCACACGATTTGAAAAATCCCATTGCCAGCGTGGCACAGTTTTCCGATCTTCTGGCTTCCAAACCTGAGCTGGCTTCCAAGAAGCATATTACACATTCCCTCCGAGAATCATCGCAGGCGGCAGTCACCCTCCTCGATAACCTGCTCTACTGGGGACGAAGCGAATCCGCCAGATTGTCTATTAATCCGGTAGCCATAGAAATGAAAATCCTGGTTAAAGAGGTTGAGACCCTTTATCTACATATGGCTCAACAAAAGGAACTTGTATTCACTACCGATGTAAAAACTGGGATCAAGGCCTATGCCGACCCTGTTTTTATAAAAATCGTACTGAGAAATCTGGTGGCCAATGCCATTAAGTTTACCCCCAAAGGAGGCAAGGTCCACATTTGGGCCTGGGAGGAGTTAAATAGGATATACTGCTCAGTGACCGATACGGGTGTTGGCATGAAACACGAATACCTTGAGAAGTTTAATAAAGAGGGTTATCTGAGTAGTTCAAGCGGTACCGACCAGGAAATTGGAACCGGGCTAGGGCTGCAACTTGTAAAAGACCTGCTTGAAAAGAACAATGGAACCCTGGAGATAGAGAGCAAAGTCGAAGTGGGATCCACTTTTAAATTTACAATTCCCATATATAAAGAGGATTGAGATGAAGATTAATAAGACCAAAACAAGAGATAGTGAAGGGAACCGGATAATACTGGTGAAGAAGGATGCGGAGCTGGACGGCTTTATCCCTGATCCGGCTGAGCTGACATATGTCAATGAGCGGCTGGTAGGGAAAAAAAATGTAGCCTTGCTGAACCGCCTGGACCATGTACTTATCTTCCGGTGCCTGGAAAAAACGGAGATCCTTCTTAGCACCCGGCTCGAAAATGCCAGGAAAGCTGGATTTGAGTTGCATCCAGTACTTATTGACCATGATGTGGAATCTGTCACGGTAATCAATGGAGGAGTGGATCAGGAGGAGAGTGTGGCTTTTGCTGAAGGACTGGCACTGACCAACTACCAATTTCTGAAATACCTGTCAGGCGATCCTTCCAGGAAACACTCACTTAATGAAATATCCCTTCATGATGAGGGCCTTTCAACTGATCATGTGAAAAAGCTGGAGAACCTGGTCCATGCTGTTTATCAGACCCGCGACCTGGTCAATGAACCCCTGTCATACCTGAATGCCTTGCAGTTGTCCGCGGAGATCGAGAAGATGGGCTTAGATGCTGGTTTTTCTACGGAGGTATTCAACAAGAAGAAAATCGAATCCTTGAAAATGGGAGGACTCCTGGCTGTGAACAAGGGAAGCATTGATCCACCCACCTTCTCCATCCTCACCTGGAAACCAGAGAATGCTGTGAATGACCGCCCCATTGTGCTGGTGGGAAAAGGAGTTGTTTATGATACCGGGGGACTCAGTCTGAAGCCTACTCACGACTCCATGGATTACATGAAATGTGATATGGGTGGAGCTGCTGCTGTTGCCGGGGCATTTTATGCAATAGCAAAAAATGAACTACCGGTCTGGGTGGTTGGTCTGGTTCCCGCAACAGATAACAGGCCCGATGGCAATGCCTATGTACCCGGTGATGTAATCACCATGTATGACGGCTCCACAGTTGAAGTTCTGAATACAGATGCCGAAGGGCGGATGATCCTTGCTGATGCCCTTAGCTATGCGAAACAATATGATCCTGAGCTGGTAATTGAACTCTCCACTCTGACTGGTTCTGCACATATAGCCATTGATAAGTTTGGCATGGTAGGTATGGGAAATGCAAGTCGTGAGGTGATGGAAAATATAAAAGCAAGCGGGGAACATACTTCCGAACGTGTGGCTGAATTTCCATTCTGGGATGAATATAAAGAACAGCTTAAATCAGATATTGCTGACCTGAAAAACATTGGAGGAAAATATGGCGGAGCTATCACCGCCGGAAAATTCCTTGAACACTTTACTGATTATCCATATGTTCACCTGGATATTGCCGGACCCTCATTCAACAAGGCTCCATTCAATTACAGGGGAAAGGGTGGCAGTGGCGTTGGTGTCAGGATCCTGTACAACTATTTTCTTGACCGGTCTCATTAATCCCCTCTGAAAATGAAAAACAAAATTAAAATAGGGATATCCCATGGTGATATTAACGGAATCAGCTATGAGGTAATCATAAAAACCCTGATGGACAGTCGTATCAATGAGATCTGCACACCCATCATTTATGGTTCACCCAAAGTGGTGGCCTATCATAGGAAAGCACTTGATATCGAAGACTTCTCTCCCACCGGAATATCTTCTCCTGAAGAGGCCCGGGGAAACAAAACCTACATCATCAACTGCGTAGATGAAAATATACGTGTGGAACTTGGCAAATCCACTGAGAGCGCTGGGATTGATTCATTTAAGGCCTTAAAGGCGGCTACGGATGCCCTGGAATCAGGTAAAATTGATGCATTGGTCACCGGACCGGTCAACAAACAGAATATCCAGCACTCCGAATTCTCTTACAGCGGTCATACAGAATATCTTCAGGCCCGTTTCAAGGTAGATGAGGTGATGATGTTGATGGTCAGTGAGCTCTTAAAAGTGGGACTGGTGGCCGGACATGTGCCCATATCGGCTTTAAGTTCAATGATCACCCAGGGGCTTGTTGTCGAAAAGCTTAAGATTCTTGCACGGTCCCTGCTGGTGGACTTTGGTATCAGAAACCCACGCATTGCCGTACTGGGACTAAATCCCCATGCCGGTGAAGACGGACTGCTTGGAAGTGAAGAGCAGAAGGTCATTACTCCAGCTATCGAACAGGCCAAAAAGCTGGGTATTATGGCATTAGGGCCCTATGCCGCCGATGGCTTTTTTGGTGCCGGCCGATTCAGCCGATTCGATGCTGTACTGGCTATGTACCACGACCAGGGACTTGCACCATTTAAATCACTTAGCATGGATAGTGGTGTGAATTATACTGCCGGCCTGCCGGTGGTCCGCACCAGTCCGGCTCACGGAACAGCTTACGAACTGGCTGGCAAAAATGAGGCCTCAGCTACCTCCTTCAGAAATGCCCTCTACCTGGCCATCGATGTAGCACGAAACAGGGAGTTATATAAAGAAATATCTGCCGATCCCCTGGCGGCAGGTAAAAGCAAAAACGGCGGGAAAGATGAAAGTCCAGAGGATCTGGAGGCTAATAATAAATAAGCTCTGTTCGCTGATTGTAAACAAACTGAAAAAGCTGGTTTTCTATGGGAAAACAGAACATATAATAAGCAGTATTGTCATGTTTTGGGAAATAGACATAACCACTGGCCACCTTTCCTGGCGGAACGACACACCCTCTTAAAATCTCCTCCTCTACCAGCTCTTTCTCTTCACTGATCATCTCCATATCTGAAGAGATCATCTTACCCTGTGAGATATATTGATCGGCTGTTCCCGCAGTTTGGAATAGAGCATCAATAATATAAGTGGGATTCTCGGTGGCAATAAAACCAGCAGTAGAGTAAAGTAGACCCGCACTGGCCTGAAGAATCCCAAGGAAGGTATTGGTTCCCTTCACTTTCTTCCTCTCTTCCAATATAAAATCGTAGTGCATCAACACGGTATCTGGATGAACCGTCAACCAGGAGTCCCCTTTTGTGGTTTCCTCATTGGCACTATTGAGTACCACATAGTAAAAATCGGCAGGGTGAATGAAGAGTGTATCAAGAGAGCTATTATGTAGCACAAAATCGAATACCAGATTAGCACCCTGTATCCCATCATAGCCCAGCTCTACAGCTATTTGATCACTTTCAAGGGGGATGTATTCCCGTCCATTTGCAAAATTGCCTTCTGGGGCTTCCGGAATTATTTTTGTGACTTCCCTGGGCGCTGTACATGAACAGAAGAAAAGAAGCAGGAGAGACAGGAAGAATAAATTTTTCATCACCAAGGATTTTGACATATGATCAAGCACAAAAACCCTGCCGAAAACCAGAAATCTATTGCTCTACCCGATCAAGGCACTGTATTCATCGGCCGGCATTAAATCATCCAGCTGTGAAGGATCTGTCAATTTTATCCTGATCATCCACCCACCTTCAAAAGGTTCAGAATTAACCAGTTCAGGAGTATCCTCAAGAGCGGGATTTACCTTAACTATTTCTCCATCCACAGGCATATAGAGATCCGAAACAGTTTTTACAGCCTCAATGGTCCCAAATGTTTCGCCCCTTGACAGGGATTCTCCTTCGGTCTCGATTTCAATAAATACCACATCCCCAAGTTCACCCTGGGCAAATTCGGTTACACCAATCACAATTTCATCACCTTCCACACGAATCCATTCGTGTTCGGCGGTGTACTTAAGTTCTGCAGGAACGCTCATAAATAAATTGTTAATGTTTATTCAAATGTAATACTTTCCAGAAGAATTTCTAGCTGCTTAAAATCATAAAATAGCACCGTTCAGACTTACAGCGTAAATGTCATACTAAAACCTACATTGTAGTTGGCGTTTGGATAACTATTTGATATGTAAGGCGTTGTAAGTCGCTGATCGTAGAAGATCCGTAAGATAAACTTATCACTCAACATATAGTCAGCCGCTGCTTTCAGGCTAAAAATGGTTTGGCCCGCCGTGATCTCGCTGCCCGAAAGGTCCTCCAGTTTCCGGATCACCGTCCGGTTGTTCCGCATGGAAAGATCGAGTCGAACATTCAGGTCGCTTGCAAGCTCCTTCTTGTTAATGATCAGGGGAACCTGATTAAACCTGTAACCGGCTCCGACAATGAACTCGGCACTGTTCACCTC
>Ga0164313_10000881_pt1 | contig 25468 bp, 26 predicted proteins | sample GuaBasSedimGuay4_FD_113735 | JGI IMG/M metagenome (GOLD analysis project Ga0164313, IMG submission 113735) | Subseafloor sediment microbial communities from Guaymas Basin, Gulf of California, Mexico - Guay4, Core 4569-4, 0-3 cm | ecosystem: Environmental > Aquatic > Marine > Hydrothermal vents... | reverse complement strand
TTATCAGGACGCTATCGACAAAGGCGAAATTCTGATGCTTATCGATACCCCGAAAGATCAGGTTGGTCATATGACAGAGCTTGTTATTCGACACCATGCAGAAGCTGAGCTTGAGGGTATTGAGCCGAGATTGCCTCTGCTACCACCGGGCTACTGAACAGGCTGTGTGCAAAACGTAGGCAGGTGGCGAGTGGCGGTAGGGGGCTTCTCATTCTTGAAGAAAGCCTCCGTAAAGATCCGGTAACCTTCCTGCATCAGCGGACGTGTTCCGACTGTTAGTTTTTGGCACTGTAAGTCTTAGTGCTTCAGGGAGATTCTCGCTGGTCTATTCCGCTTCTACCTTAATAGTTACAAACCAGCTGGTTATGGCATACTGGATTGGACGAAATATATCACTAAACGTGTTCAATGAACGAAATTATCGATAAGGCACGGGACTACGCGACCCAGGCGCATGCCAGAATTGACCAGCGGCGTAAATACTCAAATCAGGCCTATGACGTGCACCTGAAAAAAGTTGCGGAGCTGGTCGAAGAGGTGACGGACGATCCACATATGCTTGCCGCTGCCTGGTTGCACGACACGGTAGAGGATACTGCCGCGACCATGCAGGATATTGAAAAGCTGTTCGGTACAGAAGTCGCTGATCTGGTTGCAGATTTGACGGATGTAAGCCTTCCTGGCGATGGCAACCGGGCGCAGCGCAAGGCAATCGACCGCGAGCATATTGCCCTGGCATCATCGCGGGCAAAAACTGTAAAACTCGCTGACCTGATCGATAACTGCAGGGATATATCCCACCATGACCCGCGGTTTGCTCAGGTTTTTATGGTGGAAATGGAAGCGCTGCTCCGGGTGCTGGAATCTGGTGACGAGGTATTACTTAAGCGAGCTCACAAGACATTGATGCAATGTCGCGAAAAGCTTGAATCCTCAACCGCAAAAAATAATCATATTCCTAGCCAAAATATAGACCAGAACCTGTACACCAACCTGAACAATGAACGTGCAATGCGCCTTTTTGCCGATGCATTTTGCGTTCAGGATATCGCTGAGCGGCTCGGATCTTTCGATAGTGATACCTCGGCAGTGAAAGCAAAAGAACTGATGCTCTCAAAGGACTGGATTGTTGCCGGCCTCCGCCAGGGGGGGTTGGTGACCGGATATATTTTACGAGACGATCTGCAACGAGGTTGTTGTGGTGACTACCAGCGCGAAATTGGACATGGTCAACTGGTGACGGGTGATTCGTCATTATCGAATGTGATTCACGTGCTGACCCACCATGATTTTTGTTTTGTCGATATATTAGGCGGTGGCCCCTCGGGGATTGTGCTGCGGGAACATGCTCAAAAACCAATCGTACGCATGTGGTTATTCGGCGTCGTTACCATTATTGAAACAAATATTCTTCATCGAATTGAAGAGCTTTATGCCGGCGAGTCCTGGACTCGATTTTTGACCGAACAGAGACTCAATAAAGCCAGAGAGATGCAGAGCGAACGAACACGGCGTGGCCAGCATTGTCGTCTGGTGGATTGCCTGCAGTTATCGGATAAGGCACAAATTTTGATTGCAGACAAAACCCAACTGGAATGGCTGGGTTTTCCATCAAAAAGGGTGGCAAAGAAAGTCATAAAAGATCTGGATTCTTTGCGCAATAACCTCGCGCACGCTCAGGATATTATTACTCATGACTGGGTGCAGATCGCCCGTATGACTCAACGTATAGAAGCAGCCATGCATGGGGTGGCTGCAGAATAACCCCTCAGCGGGGGGCGAATTCTCCGCAAGTTAACCGGGATCTGCGTGGGTGATTTTTTCTCGCAATACGGGGTGGGTTCACTGTTGTCCCATCTATTTTAATGCCTCATAAGAAAGGTGATAGTCGAAACCGATCGGCTTATGTAACGGTTACATTTCTTTACAGGCCTCTATATGGATGATTCTAACTATATAAGGTGCCTACTGGTTGCGGGGAACCCGGGAACCTAGCGCCGGCGACCACCACCACGTCGCGGCATTCTGGACGGGCGGCCCATACTTCCCATTTGCCTACCTCCTCGCTGAACACCTGCTCGATCTGGTCGGTTTTCCCGCCGCTCTTCTACCCTATCCCTTCTGTCCTCTCTTTGGTCCTCTCGGTGTTCAATATAGTCCTCAACATCGTCATCGTCATAGCCATAGTATGGGTACGGATAGCTGTAGCCTCCATATACACCCTCATAATGATAAACGGAAGTAGATCCGCCGCCAGAGCTATTGCAGGCCGACAGAAACAGGGTGCCGGAGAGTGCTAGAAGAATCACAATTAGCCGGAAGGGTCGGTTCATAATTAAATCTCCTCCGTGGAAGTTTGTGGCGGCCATCGTTGTATTAATAGCAAGGTGCCGGAAGTATCGGCAATTAAAGCGGTATCGCCTTTGCTCGGCGCATCTTCAGGTGTAACCCATACAATACCACCTAATTCCTTTACGCGTCGTGCAGTCGCTTCGGGATCAGCTACCCGGACGACCGGAACCCAGAGCATGTGTCTGTTATCCTTGCTGCCATCCTGCACGTGGCGGATACCTGCTCGCCACTTTCCTTCATTCATGAGTATTTCATACCCATCTCCTGAAACCACCTCATCATACCCAAGCACGGCCACATAGAATTCTTCTACGCTACCCGGGTCGTTAGTCCAGATTTCATCCCACAGCCAGTCTCCAATTGCGGCGTCGGTATCGGCAGGGTCGCCTCCCTTCGCGTTAAGTAATACCAGATCCGCCCGCTGGGGATCTCTGATGAGGGCGGCCCGGCCGCGGCGGTCCATATCAACAGGGCCTTTCAATATCGTTCCGCCATTGGTTTTTACCCGGCTCACCGCTGCATCTACATCGGCTACGGATACTGAGGGTATCCAGATTCCTCTCCTGGCAGGCCCGTCTGATGGCTGCATCTTGAGGATTCCGCCGATAAGTTTGCCGCCATTACGTACTACAGCGTATTCTCCCTGGTAATTTATTTTCCAGCCAAACAGTTGTTCGTAAAACTTTCCAGCGGAGAGAGGATCTTCTGACAGCAGATCGTGCCAGATAAATTTGCCCTGATAGGTCTCACCACTGGGGTTTTCTGTTACCGGGGTTTGTGCCATTTCGCCGCCGCCTTCCGACAGCTTGTCGGTGTTGGCACAGCTGCTTAGCAAAGCTGCCGTTGCGAATAAAACAGCAACAAGTCGCGCAGATAATTGCATTGTATTAATCCTTTTGTAACAAATTCAAAAAATTAAAGTGGGAGCTTTCCTCAATATTCTAACATGGAGAGTGCTGGTGTTTGAGCATAAAAGTTACTGTTCTTACTTTACGTTGATAGTAATTTTTTCTGACAGCACTGGTTTGTCATGAGGAATATGGTTTTTATCACCGAGTAAAAGCTGTAGCGTATGTTGGCCCGGGCTCAGTTCAACTTCAGTTTCAGTTTGTCCACCACCAAAATGGCGATGCTGATCGTCCGAAGCGATGGGCGCATCTATAGTGGGGACGGCGACGAGGTCGATCAGTAAGTGGTGATGGCCCGTGTCCGGTTTGTCCACGCCAGCCGGTGCTACGCCCATACCTTTCAATCCAAATTTAATCGTCACCGGGCTCTGTACTGTCTCGCCGTTTTGTGGCGAGATAATATAGACAACTGCGTCTGCCGGTGAAGAACTCGTTGCCCAAAGGCTGCTAGCTAGCATGGATATTGTCAGCAATAGTAAAGCTTGTTTCATCGTTAGATTACCTGGCTAATATTAAAGAGGGTTTGTTGCCACTTCTGTTCTTACTCTTATGGGAGGAGTTGGTGGGGATTAAAACAATTCGCCAAGAACGCCCAACAGCGCGGCAATCAGCAAGGCAACATTGGCAAGGAATCCGATCATCATACCTTTGCCCCGAGTGGTGGGGTCGGTCAGATAAGCTGATCGGTAAACAACTCGGCCGGCAAAGAATGTCAAGCCCATGGTGCCAGCAAAGGCTGTGCCAAAATAGTGTGCACATACCCACATGGCCGGTAAGGTGACCATGAGCTGTTCCAGGGTATTTAATTGAACGCGTAGATTACGCTCAAAGGTTTCGTCGCCGGTGACAGCTGGTGGTGTTATATCAGCGTCGCCCCGTGCTTTGCCGACCATTGCCATAAAGTACAGATATTGGGTCACCAAAAGTAAGGTAACAAAAGCTACATAATCCATATTCTTCACCTTTTTATGTGTATACAGTTACCAGGGGATAATAGCATCTATATTTACTGCGACATGAAATTGACAGTGGCATGAACAAGCTTAATTTAGGATATTTACTAAATCGCTACACAGCCACCATCTACCGGCATGGCGTGACCAGTAACAAAAGAAGCGTCGTCGGAACATAGAAAGGCGACGACACGGCCAACTTCCTTCGGGTCACCGAGGCGACCAATGGGTTGCAGCTTTAACATTTGTTTTTCTACCCAGGGCTTTTCGTCAATCAAGCGCTCCAGCATTTGTGTGCGGATACCACCAGGACATACTGCATTGACACGAATTTTCTTTTTGGCGAATTCAATGGCTGCTGTTTTGGTCAGGCCAACCACGCCGTGTTTGGCTGCAACATAAGCGGGTACGCCTTTGGCGCCGACCAGGCCGGCTACTGAAGCCGTATTGACGATGACACCGCTGCTAGCCTGCTTGAGAAATTGCTCGATCTGGTATTTCATGCATAGAAATACGCCTCTCAGGTTTACGTCGATATTCAGGTCAAAATTTTCAATTGAACAATTGGGAGTGGTGGCAGCTTCCCCTTCCACGCCAGCGTTATTAAAGGCAGCGTCTAAATGTCCGTAGGTGCCGACAGTGGCGTTAATTAATTGTTGCACTTGCTCCGGATCTGCAACGTTACAGCGACGAAACATAGCCTCTCCGCCAGCACTGCGAATACGCTCGACAGTTTCCCGTCCCCCTTCTTCGGCAATATCTGATACCACGACTCGGGCGCCTCTTTCGGCAAATATTTCTGCGGTGGCCGCGCCTATGCCGGAAGCAGCTCCGGTGATGAGTGTGACTTTACCCTCTAATGATGGGGACATTTATGATTTCTCCTGATTGATTATGAACAAACGATGATTATCGTGGGTGCCATGGATCATTGCGCATTACGGGCACAGTTATCCATGTGATTTCGATTTGTTAAGCGGATCGTATTATACGCAGAGCTGGTGACCACAGGATAAGTAAACATGCCTTCTGATAATGACATATTAGTTGAGCCCACATGGATATGACGAAATCAGCAAAGTGATTGCTTTACGCGAATCTGGACTTGATCAAGAGGTTCCTTAATCCAGAGGCGGGATTTAATTGCAACCTGGAACACAGAGAGAGCGCTGAAAATCGCAGTGAATTAAGTTAGGCATGTTTTGTATAGAGGAGAGGTAACAGTGAGCTGCGTAACTCAGTTAAGAATTTAGTAATGTAGTCCGCACTCAAGATGTTCTTCTGGTTTGGTAGGGTCGTGGTATTCCAGCTCAGATGGCAGGTCGTATTTATGGAGGTAGTCGACAAGGTCGGCCGTATTTGAATAGAAAGTCGGCGCTACCTTGGTGGTAAGGCGCTTCGCATCCCAGGTGAATATTTTTTGGGTCTTGCGAAATTCAGTCTCTTCGCTGCGGATACCGTTAATCCATAAATCTGGTTTTAGCTCTCTGAAAGCGCGTGCGAAGGGTTCAAGCTTAACTGTTTTTGCAAAGGCTTCGTGTTCCGGTGTGCCGGCTTCTGGAATACCGTTGTAGCGAACCTGTAGGTGAGTCGCGGAAACATCGGGGTGATATATCTTTAGGTTTATATCTAAAAGTTTGACTAACTGATCGACAAACCGGTAGGTAGCGGCGGTATTAAAGCCGGTGTCACACCAGACCACAGTGATGCCCGGGCGGATACTTTGTGCCATATGCAGTAACACGGCGGAATACGCAGAAAAACTGGTGCTTATAATTGGCTGATTGGCTTCATACAGTGCCCGCCTGAGGATATCCGCCGGCGAGGCATGAGCAAACACCCGGTTGGCTTCGACCAGATCAAATAAAGGGTGAGGGGCAATGGCTGCCTTACTCTCTATATGGCCCTCTAACAAGGGCGTGTTTTGTTTAACTGCAAGACTCATGAAATATCAGGTAACTGACGTCTGGTTTCAATGAGGGGGATTAAAACGCCGTATAGAGCGCAAGTAAAATAACGCTTTTTAATATGCTTATTTCGAATATAAACGGGTTTGAACTAGCTATTCTGTATTTCTGGCCCGCGCAGGGGGCAGGTCATCAGCTGGGTTGAGTGCCAGCTTGAGTACCAGCTTGAGAGCTGGGTAGTGAACATAGACCCTGAGTAATTTCCCACAGGCGCCGACCATCTTCTCTGTCGTAAGAGATTTTAGATGTTTTTGCCACTTTACAGTTGTTGAAATATTTTCCGCTAACACCTTAGCTCGGGGGATGTAGCCAAATACAGCGTAGTACGTGCGCCTTTCTCAGGTGTGGCGAGGAACATATTCATCCAGCCAGGGAAGCCAATATTGGTCGCTACTGCACCTGGGTGCAACGCATTGACAGTAACGCCAGTGCCATGGAGTTTTTCGGCCAGATCATAAGTGTAATGAATCATGGCCAGTTTAGATTGGCCATAGGCGCTATAAGCACCAAATTTCTTTTCGCACTGGAGATCATCAAAATTAATTTTCCCCATCTTATGCATCATCGATGCGACGTTGATGATCCGCGCCGGTGCGCTGGCTTTAAGTAAATCCAGCAATAAGTCGGTTAATAAGAATGTCGCCAGGTGATGTACGGCGAACTGCATTTCAAAACCGTCCGCTGATACTTCTCGTTGCCTGGACATTAAGCCTGCGTTGTGGATAAGGACATGAAGCTGGTCGTAGCGACTATTTACGTCGTCAGCTAATTTGCGCACCTCGGCTAAAGAAGACAGGTCGGCTACCAGTAAATCAATCTGGTTGTTGCCGGTTGAGGAAATGAGGTTCTGACGAGCAGCTTCACCTTTGCCCTGGTTGCGACAAACCATGATGACTTTTGCGCCCCTGGCGGCTAGCCCTCGGACCGTCTCTAAACCGATGCCAGAGTTGGCTCCGGTGACTAAACAGGTTTTACCTTCCATTAGCGTCACCTTATTTTATTTTTTTAAGGTATGTTGTGTCGGTACGCGTTTAACTATAGCTTTTCTAGCAGCCGTTGCAATTCAGATGTGCCAATAAAGCCCAGGCCGCCGATAATATTCATCATGGCATCGAGGTGGGTTTTGTTCTCGTGGGCCACTCTTAATGCCGTGCACGAGATTGAGCCGACTTTGTAGTGGGTAAAAATGTCATACCAGGTTAATAATTTATGATCGACTGTATAGCCGGTTAGGGTCTGGTATTTTTCGACAAACTCATCAAAGTACATTAAACCGCTGCAGCGTACGCCACCGTCGCCGTCGGGTGTGCCGAGCATTTTGCAGCGGTTGTAGGCAAGGTCTTCATGGAAGTCGCCCAGGTGGCAGAGTTCCCAGTCAAGGATGGCGTTTATTTGCTGATCATCGTCATACATGAAATTACCGCTGCGATAATCGCCATGAACAATCACGGGATTTTCAACCATCGGCATATTCTCTTTAAGCCAGATCGCAGCCTGTTCCATCACCGGGTGGGCTTCCAGCGTATCTTCCTGCCAGATCCTTTCCCAGAGCCCCAATGACCATTCGTTGGCCTCTGTGGTGCCGGGTTTGGGTTTGTCATAGGTTGATAAATCTTTCCTGCGCCAATCGACCGTGTGGATGGCAGCAAGGTGGCGGACAAACTGGTCTTTGAGTGCTTCACGTAAGCCCGGTTCAAAATACATGCCCAGGCCGGTGACTTTGCCGCCATCTTCAGGTTGCACCGTGCCCTCTAAAAAATTGGCGATCAGAAACGGGTGCCCCAGACTCTCGGCAGTGTGATCGACCCAGAATATCTCTGGTACTGGCACCTCTCCCCACATCGCACGTAGAACCTGAGCTTCTCGTAAACGGTGGGTTTCTACCACTGACTCTGCGGGATCCATGCGCAAAATGAGTTTGCGGGTTTCTCGCTCTCCGCAAGGGTCTTCCCCGGCGGTTCTATTCCAGGTCAGGTCAAAGGTGAACTGTTCCTTTGAGGCGCCACCGGTTAGTCTTTTTAAGTTTTTAATAACAGCGTCGTCCTGACCACTGACTGATTTCACGTAGTTGATCAGACGAGTTTCCAGTTCATTGAAATCGGTTTTATGTGCGCCGGTTTGGGTGCGATTAACCAGCTTTTTAGTGAGCACCTCATCCAGGGTTTTCTCCACCGGGTAGGTGGTGCGGATAGATTCAATCCATTCAGGGGTGGGCTGGGAGCGAAGTTTGAGAGTTGTTGTCTGGCTCATCTTTGTGGGCTTCTTTTGCTTATAGGAAAGTTATTTGCAGGGCAGGTTTTTTGTCAGGAGCGGTTATTTATAAAGAGCAGTTTACTCCCGCAGAGATGCGCAGCACATGCGCGTCTCTGTGGAAGTAGTGATGGGGTGCCTAATTACTACTAACGTCCTGAACCTCGCCCCAGCCCGTAACCCCGTCCATTTCCCAGCGCAAAAACGATTGCGTAGCATAGACAAAAGGCCAGGGTTGCCAGGGGTTTGAGGTGAAGGCAGTGCCATTAAAGTTATGTACTTTGCCACGTTTGTCTTCTACCTGTAGTTCCATATATTGATGCAGGTTCCCGTTGCGACGTAGTTTGCCTGAGCCTTTGGTCAGGCCGTAGACCTGATCGCCTTCGCGCACATAACCGTGGACGATGGCGCAGTAATCGTTGATATCATCAGGATTAATAGCCCACAGGCAGTGAACGCTGACATCGTTGTCAAAGTTGGCGTTGAGCCAGCAGAAATTCGCAAACTGATCTTCTTTACGTTCGCCCCAGCTATGATCCATGCTCGATACGCAATTGATATCGTAGGTCTTGCCATCGATGGTGAATTTGCCGGTAACGCGACCGGTTTGATCCCAGTGCCCGGCATAGGCTGTGGCCGAGACCATATCGTCGGCAGAGGCGGCTAGTGGATCCTGGTCGGGATCATGAATATCGTAGGGTTCCATCAGCGCTTTGTATTGCACATCGATGGAAACACCCCGCTGGTCATCAAACTTAATGTCGTAATCCATCACCGGTTTGGTGCATTTAATAGCCAGACCATTGCCCAACTTATAATCGTCGAAATCGCTGTCGGGGAATGGTAAATGCACCTGGTTATTGGAATACCTGACCTGGTGGGGGGTATTAGAGAAGCCATCGGTGACGGTGATACTTGACAGCACGACCCCGGCGTTTTGTCGAGTTAGTACATAGACGTTGACGTGTATGGCTTCCTCCTGGACATAAAAACCAAAGTAATTGGTTTCTGCCCAGTAGTGGTCATCGGATGTGGGGGTGTGAAAGTACATGTCTTTTTCGGTGATCATGGTGGTTCCTCGTTAATTAGTGTTAATTAGCCCTTGTAAATCCTGTGAATGCTACTTGTCTAAAAATGCTGCTTGCCTGTGAATGACTGGAGTAAAAGGCGATGGGAAAAGCAAAAATAGTTCGGCCTGCATTTAGACTGATTTTTGGCTAAAAATAAAGTCCGGCGTGGTGCGGTGTTTTGGTTCATTTGCCCAGCTGCTTACAAGCTGCTGATCTAGCTCCTTAAAAGCCGCTGAGATCAGCAAATCGCTGACGATGAAAGTTGCTATCCCCAAGTGTTATCTCCGCCACCCGCGCCCGTTTCATAAACAGGCCAATATCTTCTTCATCGGTCATGCCAATACCGCCAAACATCTGAATCGATTCTCGGCCAATTAGATTAGCCGCATCGGATGTTCTGGCCTTGGCGGCGCTAATGAGCAGGCTGGTATCATCACTCTTGCCGTCGCTTTTGTCATTATTCTTATCATCAAGAGCGCGCAACGCTGCCATGGTCATTGAGAGCGCATGTTCACGCTCACAGAACATATCCGCTGCACGATGTTTTAAAGCCTGGAATGTGCCGATAAGTGCGCCAAATTGTTGACGGGTTTTCAGATACTCGAGGGTTCGCTCAAAAGCCTCAGACATGATGCCGACCAGTTCGGCATTAAGCCCGGCGATAGCGCAATCAAACACCGGCTCCAGTATCTCTGCGGCCTTGCCCAACTCGCCGACCAGCTGTTGAGCCGACACTTCTGTGCCGTCGAACTCGATCAATGCAGCATTGCGGCTATCGAGCAGCTGTACATCGCTGATACTTATGTCAGGAGCATCGGGATCGACAAGAAACAGGCTTAGGCCGTCTCTGTCGCCTGTTGAGCCGGAGGTGCGAGCTAATACCACCAGCTGATCCGCGCCATAGCCATCCAGCACAAAACGCTTTTCGCCGCTTATTTTAAAACCGTCGGTTGTGGTTTCTGCACGGGTGTTGACCTGCCAGGGTGAAAATCGTCCGCTTTCCTGAAAAGCCAGTGCCAATGTCTTTTCGCCAGTGCAAATGCCAGGCAGCCACTCCTGTTTCTGGTCTTCGTTACCACCCAGTAAAAGCGTGTTGCCTGCCAGTAGGACAGTGGATAAAAACGGTTGCGCGGCCAGCGATCGACCCAGTTCTTCCAGTACGACACCCAGTTCAGCGTAGCCGAGACCGAGGCCGCCGTATTGTTCAGGGAAAATAATACCGGTCCAGCCCAATTCGGCCATTTGTTGCCAGTGCTTTCGGGAGTAGCGCAGCCGAAATGTGTCATTTTCAGCTGCCTGGTCGCGAAACTGACGAACCTGGTTGACAGCAAAGGTGGCGTTGACGAATTCTCGCGCTGAGCGCTTCAGTAATTCCTGTTCTTCAGTGAGAACCAGTACCATAAGATATTGTCCTGTAGCGCGCAGTTTCAGTGCGCATGGTTATTTTTTAGGGGCAGGATGAATTTATTCGGGTAGGTCGAGCACGCGTTTGGCGATAACATTGCGCTGAATTTCATTGGTACCGCCTTCGATGGAATTACCCTTGGCGCGGAGCCATTGTCGCGTAGTGCGCGTAGCAGCGGGGCTAAAGCCCGGCCCTTCCCAGCCGATGCCATCGGCACCTCTGATACTGATCATTATTTCGTGGCGTCGGTTGGTTAATTCGCTGCCATGGAGTTTCAGCATTGAGGCGATGTGTCCTCCTCCCTGGCCGGCTCTGGCTTCGTCGGCACTGCGGCTCATGGTGGTGCGCAATGCCAGGCTGTCCAGCTCGCATTGGGCTACCTGGTTGCGAATCGTCGCGTCGGCAATATGACCCTGGTCATCGGTGCCCAGTTCCTGGGCGGCCAGTTCGGGCAGGGTCAGTGCTCGCCGGGCATCGCCCCGGCCAATGGATCCCAGGGCCTGTCGTTCGTGCTGGAGCAGTTGTTTGGCGAGTGTCCAGCCCTGGCCAGGATGACCCATTAAATTCTCTTTGGGGACTCGGACATCATCGAAAAATGTCTGGCAAAAAGCTGAAGGACCACTGATTAAACGTATGGGTGACACGGAAATACCGGGCGTTTTCATATCGATCAGTAAAAAACTGATGCCCTCATGTTTTGATGCCTCGGGATCGGTGCGTACCAGACAGAACATCCAGTCAGCATCGTCGGCATGGGAGGTCCAGATTTTCTGGCCGTTAACGACAAATTCGTCGCCCACTAATTCGGCCCGTGTTGACAGGCTGGCCAGGTCAGATCCGGAACCAGGCTCGCTATAACCCTGGCACCAGAATACTTCATCGCGGGCTATTTTTGGCAGGTGCTGTTGTTTTTGTTCGGGTGTGCCGTGCTCTAGTAGTACTGGCCCCAGCAGGGACAGACCGGCGCTAATCGGTACTGCCCTGACTTTGGCGCGGCGCTGTTCCTGAGCAAGAACGCGGGCCTGGTCTACCGAAAAACCTGCGCCGCCGTACTCTTTGGGCCAGGTCGGCGCCAACAGACCCTGTGTGGCCATTCGTTGCAGCCACGCCAGTTCATGGGGTTTTGATTGTCGTGGATCCTGGCCATCGGCACCGGGCACCAGACGAAGTTGCTCAGGATAGTTTTGCTCGATCCAGTCACTGATCAGAACGCGGAATTTTTCGAGATTGGTTTCTTTATTCATAACGTGATTACTGTATTCATGGCTTTCTGGATTTATAGCTTTCCGTATTTATAGTAAGGATTCTAACGCGCCATTAAGCAAAGTGTAATATTGATTGCACGTAGTAGCTGTTTCAGAGTCATAGCAGGGTACTAGAATGACGAGCCAGGCTGTTTTAGAAACTCAATTTCTTCGCGACTTGAGGTTCGACCCAGAATTGCATTCCTGTGGGGATAGCGGCCAAAGCGGTCGATAATTTCTTTATGTCGCAACTCAAATTTTAAATTGCTCTCTAGCTCGGGTTCGTTATACAGCTTTGCTGCCTGTTGATGGATGAGTGAAGACTCGCTGTGCATAAAGGGCATATATAAGAAAGCCTTTTGGTCCATGGAGAATCCCTGTTGTACCTTGAGTGCAACAGCGTGTTGCGCTAATATCAGTGCCAGGTTGTCTGTGGCAAAAGCTTGTGCCGAGTCGCGGTATATATTTCGAGAAAACTGATCCAGGACGATGATTTCAGCGAGCCGGCCCAATGCCTGCTCGCGCCATGGGTAAAGTTCACCTCTGCTCGCTGCCCCATGCAAGCCGACAAATTTCCGGGCGATAGTATTGTCGAGGTCAGAACTTTTTTTCCACCATTGCGCGGGGCTTAATTCACTAAACCAGAAATCGATGACGGGCTGGAAGGATTCCATAGGGAGCTTCTATGTTAAATCTTAACGTTAGCAGGCGTGTCGGTTTTATGGAAGATGGAGGCCGACGGTCATATCAAGATGCTGATACTCGGGGAAACCGCGCTCCGACTGGAATCGCGCCATCTGTTTTGCGAAAACCTCAAAACCGACCAGTTGGTCTAGTTGTATTATCAGCTGGTCAAGATCGTCCCCGTTGCGACGACAGCAGTCGATATAGTCCTTGAGTACATCGATCAGTGTTGTTCCTCTCGTCTGCACGAGCCAATGATCTACCTGAAGGAAGTACACGGCGCCTCCCCAGTACATAACTGAATATTTCCCCTCCATCCGTAAGCGTGGGGCCGCCGCTACGAATGGCTGAGTCGGGTAAGCGTAGTCGTGTTCTGCTCTGACTATGCTGCGGTGATAGCGTTGAGCCATTTTCTGCTTACTTAGTACGCCCATGGTGTGCAACACCTGGTACTGCATAAAGCTGGCAAAGCCCTCAGCGAACCAGGCGTTTTGAGAGCCCAGGTACGGCAATATCAGGTGGCTGATTTCGTGAGCGGCAGTCCAGTCTCGGCGAAAGCTGTCGAGAGAATATAATGGATCCACGTAGAAGCGCACTCCTGGTGTGCGAGAGCGAATAGTGTTCGCCCAGGGGACGGGTTCGCGAGCGTGGCCACGGCGAAAAAACTGTATGCGCACCTCGAAGGGGAATGGCCCCACCAGGGTTTCGACATTTGCGCTTACTTCCGAGATCCAGCTGGTGAGCTTTTGTCGCTCTTTCGTCGTAAAGCTGTCCTGCCAAATAATTATTGGCTCAGCGTGCGCAAGCGTTGATATCCAAATGATCACCACCAAAGCACACAATGTGATGCGCCAGGGTTTGTTCTGTTTAGAAGGCTCCCATAAAATCCAACGGTGATCTGGCATATTCGCTCGCCCTTTGATGGTCATAACCAGCGTAGCCTTTTATATAGCAGCTCTCGTTTAATTGTGACTTACCTGGGAATGGATTGTTTTGTGACCGGCAACTGAAATAAATCGGCACTAGTAAGAGATCTGGCCCACATAAAGTCTGGTTAAAAAAGTAGTGACATAGATGAATCAAATCGCTCAGCACTGGGATTTCGAATCAATTCCGTAGATTTTACGCAGGTCTTCAATCACAAGACGCTCGTCACCTTTCCATATACCTTCATTGCCAAGGTTTATGTCGGCCAGGTTTTTACGCCCAACAACCCTTCTTATGAAATTGATTATGGTTTCGCTCACATACATGGGTTGATCTGTGTGGGCGAAATGGCCTGCGTTGGGAATGTAGTGCACCTGCACATCATCAGTACCCAGTACATATGCGAAGCGTTGAGTTTGCGCTGCAGGCATCATATTGTCGTATTGACCCCAGGCGATAAGACAGGGCACGGTTATTTTTTCGTATTCAACCCCATTGGGATTTTTGTCCTTGTGGTAGGGGAGAAGTAGAGCTGGACTCAAAACAGCGGCTCGATCAGCGAGTACCCGCATATTGTGCAGGTTCAGCCGCAGGGTGGTAGATTTAGCCACATTCGTTACGCCGTCCTCCAGACCGTTGCGTTCGTAGTCTACATCGACGTAGGGAAATAGAAGTAATCTCAGTTTGTACTGATTGTAAACTGCTGGATTGTGAACCATCGTTTTTAAAATCTGTACAAGGGTTTGATCAAACGCGCCAAAAGCATTGGCAAATATCTGATCACCTTCCGGTGTATTGGGAATCTGGGATGCTCTGCCAATTGCCTGAATTTCATTGACCGGATAACCATCAAAAGTGATGGCGTCAAATTGCACAAGAGCCAGCAGTCGGTCGTTGTGCATTGCCGCGTAGCAGGACGCGATACCGCTGCCCCAGTCATCGGCAATCAAGATGAATTTCCTTCCCGGATAGATCTGCTGCATTAATTTTTCAATATAATCAGTGTCATTCACCCAGTGCCAACAATTGTTTTCTGCGGGATTATCCTTGCGACCGTACATTCTGGGTTGTGAGCTTTCACCCATCCCCAACATGTCAATGGCGATAGTCTCGCAAAATCGACTCAGATATCTTTGCACCTCTTCCCATTGAGCTCTGTTGCAGGGCACGCCGTGAATAAATAGCACCAGCGGGCCTTTATCACCTTGCCTGGTATAAACAATTTCAAATTGATTGCTCCATTCAGTTTTTCCGCTATGACGTTGTTGTTCCAGCAATCCTTCATAAGGCGCAGCGTAGTTATAAACCCCATAACTCACTTCACCGCCGGTACGATAAATACTTAAGTCCACATCATTGCCTGCCGACCGTACCGGCGCATGGCTTAGTGCGTCATAGAAACCAGGTGTGCTGTTGCTCATGTTTATATCCTTCGCGTTGACTACAAATTAGTTCGATAGTACAGCTTGTTAATAAATGCTCGTTCAGGAATAGACGACATCTGCGCCGATTAATTCACCAGTCAGCATAAGTTATTTTCATCGCTTGTTTATTTATTGACCAGTGCGGCATTAAGATGGCCATAAAAACTGGCAGATAGACGCAACGGCAAAAACCGTATTAGTTGATGACGTTGAGGATCTTTTCCGGCCCTCGGGTTTATGTTCGATGTTATGGAACTCATGACGTGGTGATATCGATACTTGTTTAATTTGCTCTTCTTACTCCCAAAAGAAAGCAAAAAATAAAAAAAGATTTCAGCAACAATCTGAATCAGCTGAGTAGTCAACGATTCCACCCTGTTTATCTATTTCAATGGTGCAGCAATCCAGCAACAGTTGTTTAAGCTTTAGGCGTCCTCGCTGAACCCGTGATTTTATCCCGGATAAAGATAGACCAAGATTTCCGGCTGCTTCCAACTGCGATCTCCCTTCAATATCTACCAGGTGAAAGAGCCTCGCGGTATAAAGTTGGTATATCGTTGATTAAGGACAGCAGGCAGTGCGACAGTTCGTGTTCGGGTGACAGGTCTGCTTTATCGTTGATGACTGATTCAGCCTCCTGAGCAAGATTTGTTTCAAAAATACGTTGTTCGATAGAACGACGACGATAATGATCTGTAATTACATTGCTTGCTACGCGATACAGCCAGGCGGCAGGATTATTGGCAGCTTCAAAATCTGCCTGGTGGCGAATCAGGCGCAGCAATATATCGCCGACAAGATCACCTACATAATCGGCCTCGACACGACGAGCTACGTAGGTGCGCAGTTGCTGCTCGAAATCCGACCACTGGCTAGTTGTAATCTTCATGCTGGATTAGACGCCGCCCAGAACTTTACGCCCTGATGTTTTTGCCGGTACAGCATGTCGATGAATCTTCTGTTCTTTGTGGCGCGTCATCGGTGATGCGATACCACTCCCAGCGCATGCCCTGTGGGTCCCGTGACCACACTTTATCCTGTGTGGCGTGGCAGCAGGTAGTTTCGGGCTGGATAGCGTCGAGTATGCCTCCGTCAGACAGGCGGCTTTTCGCTACCGCGACCTGTTCAGATTCAAATACTTCCACACCGAGGTGGTTCAGACGCTCCTGTGCATCCGGGTTTTCAAATAAGACGAGCTTCAACGGTGGGCTTTCGATGGCGAAGTTGGCGTAACCGTCGCGTATTTTGTGAGGCTCTGTACCGAATAGTTTCGAGTAGTAGGAAATAGCTTCGTTCAGGTCGTTGACGTTAAGTGCCAGTTGTAATCTCATCATCTTGTTCCCTTTGTCATTGGTTTTCACTCTGAGGCCTATGCACGAGAGCCATTTTGCTCCCATGCTGCGTTAAAAATGTGCTCAATCGGTCATTTACAATTGTAAACTCCCTCTTTGCGCGCATTTTTGCCTTGCCTGGAAACAAAATCATCTCTCGTGCAAAGGTCTCACTCTATATGACGGATGACAGGTAAAAAAGATGCAAACTTTCCTAATAAATTATCCCCGATAAATTGTCGTGATTAATCCTGGACTCGCTGCTATGGTTTCAAGTAGAGCGAGTAGCTGCAGTTTTTATCCATAGCCTTACAAACCAAGGCCTTTTAAAAACAATAAATTCAGAGAGGGATGTCACACATGGCGGATGAACTAGAAGGTACCACCAGCAAACACCTACGCGGCAAATATGCCATTGTCGGCGTCGGTGAGACTGAGTTTATGCGTGGCTCCGGCTGCACCACGCGTACCCTGGGCACTCGTGCGGTGCGGGCGGCAATGGAAGATGCAGGACTTGAACCCGGCGATGTCGATGGCATGTTGTCCTATTCCAATAATGATTCTACGCCCTCTACGGTTATCGCAGGCGACCTGGGTATCCGGCCTAACTTCTATATGGATGTCTACGGTGGTGGCTCATCGACGGAAGCATTGATCGGTATTGCCATCGGCGTGATTGAGGCCGGGATGTGCAAAACCGTGGCGATTTTTCGTGCCATGAACGGTTATTCACAAATTCGCATTGGTGGTACTGGCGGCGCAGGTGGTCGAGCGCCACTGAGTAGTGGCGGTTTATTTGGTCGCGCCTATGGACTCATGAGCGCCGGGCAGATGTTCAGCCAGTCCTTTATGCGGCATATGTACGACTATGGCACCACCCCAGAACAGATCGCCATGGTCAAGGTGATTCATAGCGAACACGCCTCGAATAATCCCAAGGCCTATTACAAAAAGCGTGTCACCGTGGATGACGTCCTGAACAGCCGCATGATCGTCAAACCGCTGCATTTGCTCGACTGCTGTGTCGAGACCGATAACGGTAATTGCATTATCGTCACCAGCGCAGATCGTGCCCGTGACTGCCGTCACCGACCGGCACTGATTCAGGCGGTAGTCGGGCGATGCAGCAAACCGCGCACCGATATGCATTACCAGCACGGGCCAATTTCAACGACTGCGGGATACTATGGCAAGGACATCCTCTGGCCCAATGCCGGGGTGGGGCCGGAGGATATTGATGTCACCGGTTCCTATGATGCCTTTACCTTCACCACCATGTTGCAGCTGGAAGACTATGGTTTTTGTAAGAAAGGTGAGGGTGGCGATTATGTGAGCAATGGTACCATGCGTCTCGGCGGCAAGCGCCCCAATAACACCAGCGGCGGCCATCTTTGTGAAGGTTATACCCACGGTTTGAATATGGTTATTGAAAATGTTCGTCAATTGCGTGACGAAATTGATGATTTCTGCCCTGTAGGCGCGGACGGTCGACGCCAGCATACCTATGACTACGGGGAAGGTGGTTGTCGTCAGATAAAGGATCCTGAGCTAACGGCAAATCTTGGTTGGGCAGGGCCTCAGACGGGCTCGGCCATGGTTATGGCAAAAGGATGATGGTAAAAGGTTAAAGCTCGCAAAAGTAGCATCAGGATAATAAGTAGTTAGGAGATCAGTATGACCGTCGAAGGCGAATACCTTGGCATGAATATCCGCATCAATGATCTGGACAAAGAGAACCAGGAGTTTTTTGGCCATTGCGCCAATCATCAGCTACATCTACAAAAATGTGATCACTGTGATTTGCTGCGTTACCCGCCGACCACGGCCTGCCCCTGGTGTGCCAGTCCCGATGCCACCTGGGCGGCGGTCGAGGGCAAAGGTACGCTGCATTCCTATGGGGAGGTCCATCAGGCGATACAACCGGCGTTCAGAGATCATGTTCCCTACATGCTAGTGCTGGTCGATCTCGATGCCCAGAACGGTCAGCCCACCGAACACGAGGCCCTACGTATTACTGGCAATCTTGTCACTGCGAAAGGGGATCTCGCACCGCCTGAACTGGTTGAGCAGGTGGGAATTGGCAGCCGCCTGAAGATTGTTTTTAAAGATGCCGGTGAAGGGGTTTCTGTTCCCCTTTGGACCCTGGATGAAAATGCCGAGCAGCCAGAAAAACCCTGGCGATATCCAGGATAAAAAACCCGGAATAAAAAGCTCGGAGTAAAAATCCCCGAGTCATTTACGCGAGTAATCTGGAAACCGAATAATGCCGAGAAAATAGACTGTGCCTACTAGCGATTTTGACAAGGCAAGGCGCCTGATTAAGCAGCTTGACCCTGTGCTTGAGGCAGCGGAGACGTTGCGCAAAGCCCATGGTGCCGGACTGAAAGAGCCATCTGGACATCCCAACATGCATCCAGTGCGGGCGGCTATGAAGAATCTTGAACTGGAGCTGGAAGGTGCGCTGGGACAGATCGCCCGAAGTCGTCGCCAGGACGACCTCGAACGACAGCGTCGGCAGGCGCGTTATAAAAAGAAATAAACGCTTTAAACCTGCTCTGCCTCAATGGTGATTTTGTGTTACGAAGCCATGCCCATATTATTAAAGTCCCGTGCCGGGTAGGCATCCAGCAGCGCTTTAGGATCATGAGCGACACCACTACGATAGACACACTCTAGGCTGCGTAAATTACGAACATCCTCTGAAGGATCCTTGCCCAGCACCAGAATATCCGCATAGCAACCGGGCTTAATGGTGCCCAGCTCGTCTTCCTTGCGGAGAGCTGAGGCAGCAGAGGCCGTAATGGCTTTAAGGGCAGCCATATCACCGATGGCATCAGCCAACAATTCAGCCTCGCGCCACAAAGCAAAGCCGGGAGGCGGGTAGGCAATGCCGCAGCAATCGGTACCACCGACTATAACTCCGCCTTTTTCGTGAAGGATACGCACCGCTTCTTTTTGTTTCTCGAGGGCTTTTTTGCCGTTGCCTGGTGGGTAGCCGGTATGAATATCCCATTCCTCGCCCGCTTTGACCACCTTTGCCAGAGACCGTTGATGTGCCAGGCCTGCTTCGGGAATGTAGATTCGGTCGGTATCTTTAAGCGCTTCTTCGATACCAATGTTGTCTACCCACAGCAGGTCGAGAGTGGTGCCCATTTTGACCTGCTTTTCGGCCATTAGATTAAACAGCTCCTGAGCGCCCGGGCCCTGCAGGTCAGCATCCTCCCAGCCCTTGAATGTGACTTTTGGAAATCTCGAACTCATCATCGACATTTCCGGGCCAAAGCGCATTTCTACCGGGCAGATATTGTTATAGGGAGAAATCCACATATGTTCGAGGCCGTCTATGCCCATCGTGACGGCTTCAAGGGCCGTGGTGGCACCGATATGGCCGGTCACCGGCACTTGCTTATCGACAGTGTTTAAGCAGGCTTCCATAATGTCGGGGGTCATAGCAAAGTATAGTTTTATACCGTCGACACCAGCATCCAATAAAGAGTTGATCTTGCCTGGGGCCTCCTCCACTGAAGTTACAGTATCAAGAATTTCCCCGAAGGCTCCGTCTGGAAAGGTTTTGTGGCCACCATCTAGCAGAGGTCCGCAGACAAAGAGTCGCGGCCCCAGTACTTCACCCTTATTTAGACGCTCACGCAGGGTAAGCACTTTATCGAGTCGGCCGCCGACATCACGGGCTGTGGTGACCCCCGTTGCCAGGAACAGGGACAGGTCGATATCGCTGACCAGGGTGCTGTGAACATGGGTATCGATCAGCCCTGGCATCACAGTTTTGCCTTCACAATTGACGACTTCGACATCTGGGCCGGAAGGTCCTGCATCATTGGTGATAGCTTTAATGCGCTCACCGCTAATCGTTATCGAGACCCTTTCCTGCGCCTGGTCGGCAATGCCATCTATCAGTCGAACATTACTTAATACAATATCTCTAGCCATGGTTTCTATCCTCAGTGTGTAATTTTTATAGTGCAGGATTGCTTATCACCACCCGCGTAAGTGCGGTTGTTGATTTGCAGGTAAGCATTAAGCCCCTGCGAAGTTTGATTTTGTTGCTGGAGTATAGAGGGATAGAGCTCGGTAACGCTAATGACCTGGCAGGTTTCCAATAAACTGACTGATTTCGTCGATAACGATATCAGGTGTTTCCAGGTGGGGATAATGAGCCGCATTGGGGATTTCGGCGATGTGCAGGTCGCTGGAGACATATTGCTCCACCAGTTTGAGATTGGGTATGTAACCGTAATTGTCGCCCATGCCAAACAGCGCTAGCACGGGGCAGGTGATGTCTTGCATGCGTTGTTGGTAGGGAGTTTGTGGCACTGTGGGTTGGTTGACCATGCCGGCCCAGTCGTGGAATAGCGTATCGGTTTTGTCACCATGAAAAGGGATGAGTTTGTCGCGTAGTTTGCCGTTATTGTAGGCAGCTTCTGCCAATGCCAGGCCGGCCATGGAATCTTCATGCATCACCAACTGCGGGGCGATAGATACAATTGCGCAAATGTTTTCTGGGTGCAAACTGGCGGCAATCAAAGCCATGGCACCACCAAAACTGTGGCCGATCAGAATAACCTGATTCATACTAAAATAAGAAAATATATCGGCTAACGGCTGTCCCGATTCGTCTTCCCTGGGATCTCCCGCACGGGGCAAAGTTAAGGGTTCAGATTTGCCATGTCCCCAGCGGTCGTAGACTAGTCCCGCCAGCCCGGTTTGTTGGCACAGGTTTTGAGGAAACTGACGCCACATACCAATACAATCGAGACCGCCGTGAATGAATACCAGTGTTGGTTTGTCTTTTTTTATCCGCCCCAACAACAGGGTGTTGATCATATGGCCTGCTGCCGGGATGCGTTGTTCTAGAGTATTCATGGTTCTATCGGTATTCATGATTCCAGGGTATTCATGAGCGGAATTTGTCGATTAACTTTTTAGTCAGATGTGGAATTGAAATAAAATCCATATCAGGGAAATGCCCTGTATGTCGAGCAAACCCCTTGCCGGACAAGTATCAAATGGCGTTCACTAAAGAAGTTTGCCTACTCGTTTAGCCAGCAATAAGCCGGCTATCATGGTGGCTACAAACAGTAATGGGGCACTGTATCCGTAGCTTAAACCGGCAATTGCCGGGCCGGGGCAGTAGCCGACCAGAGCCCACCCGGCACCAAATAAAATAGCACCAATCACCAGCGCTTTGTCGATATCTGTTCTTGTTGGAATTGAGAAGGCATCGGCAAACAGTGGCGCTGAGTTTTTCAGCACAAATTTAAAGCCGATAAAAGCGACTACCAGACCGCTACCCATCACAAAGGCGAGAGTAGGATCCCACTGTCCTGCGAGGTCGAGAAAACCCAGCACACGCTCGGTGTTGTTCATACCTGAAATCGCCAGGCCTAGACCGACGGTGGTGCCGGACGCCAATGCAGTGATTAGTACCCCTGTCCTTCGATTAAACATTAATTACACTCCTAAAATATGGCGCAGCAGGTAGACACTTAAAAATGCAGCTCCCATAAATATACAGGTGGCGACAACGGAACGGGGAGATAGTCGAGCGATGCCGCAAATACCGTGACCGGTCGTACAGCCGCTGCCGAGCCCTGTACCCAGGCCGACGAGCAAGCCGCCGACGATAATGAGTAGTGTTCCTGCTTCGGGTGCGGGCGGTCTAAAATCTGTAGATAGCAGCGCCGGGATAGCGCCGCCAATAACGATGCCAACAATAAAGAGCACACGCCATAGTCGTTCGCTGCCAGATTCAGTTAATGTACCGGTCAATATGCCACTGACACCTGCGATGCGGCCTTTAAGGCCCATCATCATTACAGCGGCAATACCCAGCAAGGCCCCGCCGATAGTTGCATAAATAAAGGGGTGCATAAGTTTTCCTTTAGTTCATCCAGTGGTATTTAAGACCGATACTCTTATGTTTCGCGCTTCCTGGAACCGTCTTGTTTGGCAATTGAATCGGATGGATTGAGTTGTGTGGAAAGGAGCGTTCAAAATAGCTTCCATAACACATAAAGCGCACCATACCATACATATTATAATAATGTAATATACTTATTTCGACTGGTTAATTTTTTTTGGTTATAAGTGAGGAGAAGGGTGGGAAATAATGGATGAATCGAGCGCAATCAGTATTGTCCGCTATGGCTGGGCTAATCGTGCTCTGATTGTTTGATGACACTCCGATCGCGTCGTTTACGGTAAAGCCGTTTATCCTCTAGTAGCGTATAAAGCCTACCGTCAAGATTCGGCAGTAAACACTGAGGCCAACTGATTCATGCCGCCGGCATCAAACACGTTTGCCAGGTTGAGCTGTTTTAACTTGCCCAAAGCAATTTGGCTGCGCATGCCGCTGGCACAATACAACACCACGGTTTTGTCGCGTAGTTGATCATTGTGATGATTGATATCGTCCACAGGAATATTGATGGCATTAGCAAAGTGTTTTTTAGCAAACTCCACTGGACTTCGAACATCGACCAGGAGAGCTCCCTGTTTCACATGGGCACAGGCGTCCTCGGGGCTTAATGGCAACTGCCATTTGCCCATGGCGCGCATAATTAGTTCATACATCCACGACAGCATGCAAAAGTGACTGGTGATGACAATAATCTGTAGCGTGACTAGGAAGCCTCCGACCACTAATGCCACGGTGCTCATGCCTAACAAAAAGAAAGTGCCTACAAAAAAGTTAAGTACCCCAGCGGACAAGCATGCAAGTCGTCGCTGCAGAGGGTTTGGTGGTAGAGCAATCGCCTTGAAGGGATGTCTTACCAGGTGGTTGTAAACAAGATCCATCGGGTGTGCAGACGGGAACAAAAACGCCCACAGACCCAGGCATGAAACAATATAAGCCAGCCACGGCAGTTGATAGATGAGCGCAATGACGGTCATTGTTGTGCAGGCAGCGGGGGTGAAACGCAGACCCCACTGTAGTTGTTGCAACTCGCCGCTGGTGTAATGTTGATAGCCCTGTTGAAACAGCGCTCGTTGTTGCAAAGAGAGGTCATTATTCATTATTTAATCCTCGATGGTTTAGCCTGGTTTATGGCGGGGTGTTAATCGCTAATACCTTCTGGTACGGCCTGATCCTTGCTCCAGCCGTCAAAGCCACCATCGAGGCTGTACAGGTTAGTAAAACCCATGTCCTGAAGGGTGGCGGCGGCCAGTGCGGATCGTCCTCCTGATTTACAATAAATAATGACGGATGCATTTTTATCCTGGAAATCGGGATGATTTTCGATCTGCATTTCCAGTACACCTCTGGAAATATGTCTGGAATCCTCAATATGTCCGGCGTCATGTTCTATCTTTTCCCTGACATCGAGCAGGGTGATACTTCCGCCGTCGAGCAGCTCTCGAGCTTGTGAGAGGTCAATACAGCGGACTTTGGATTTGGCTTCCTGAATGAATTCGCGAGCAGTTGTCATAGTCTTCTCCGGTAAATAGTGTTCTTCGTTAGTAATGTTGGTTAGGTCGATATTGGCCCTGATTTTTTAGGTAAGGGTCACTTTAGTAAAGGTCGCTTAAGTTTAGGGCGTTTAAAAGTGGCAGGATCCGACCGCGAGTCAAAAGCTATACCTCACTCTGGCAAATAAATTACTGTTTTCTTCAAACTGACCAAATAAAGTATAGTCGTTTTTTCCACCCATAATATTCATGCCCATTTCGCTGGACCAGGAATCTGAGAGTCGATAAATAACTTTTGGCATGGCAAAAAAATCATCGTCTGTTGGTGAATAAAACACAAACAGAGAAAGCGTTAGTTTGTCCTGGAGGGAGCGGTAATTAATTCGTGTCGTCAGCAAGTGCCGGTATTCTTCGGGCTCCTTTCCAGGCAGCAGCGAGTTATCTTTTAGTTCGTCGTAATCCTGGGTCCATTCCAGGTAGTACTGAAGTCCAAGGGTGAGCCGGCTGATCAGCTCCTGTTCATAGCCGGTTAAAAACCGCAGTTGGCTATTGGGTATAAAGGGGTCGGTTCCATTGCTGTCATCCCGGGACTGGTACCAGGCAACTTCCATATTGCCAATACCACTCTTTACGGTACCGCGCACACTGGCGCCGAATGATGATAGCTTTGGAAAATAGTTTACGCCACGCTCCGGATCAAAGCCCACAGGGCTTTTGAAATAGCCGTGATAGCCATAGAGTGCCCATTCGTAACCGTTGATAATTTTGTGGATGCGTAATGCGAGCTCGCCGTCATCGAGTTGGCTGTCGGGGTTGTTGGCTGACAATTTTGGTGGAGCGGCAACTATACTATCGGCCAGGGGTGAAAAATAACTGAAGCGTTCGCCATCAATATAAATGTCGGAGTCGAATTTAGGACTCCATACCAGGTCGACATTGGCGAGTTTATTAAAGTGACTAAATTTTATGGCGTCCGAAGAGGCTTTCAGGTATTCCATTTCACGACCGGAAAAAAATGATACCCAGTCCTTGGGGAACAGGTCGTTAAGGAAGAGCAAATCGCCGGTTCCCCATGTCAATATTTGCCGGCCCAGATGAATGTCGCTATTTTTGCCCACTGAGAACCGCAACAGCGCTTCGCGGGTTTGGGTGTCGATAAAGGGCCCGTCCCAGGTCAGGTCATCGACCAGGAAATCACCTTTGTAACTCGCATACAGCGGACCAAAATAGTTGGAGTAGTCAATACGCAATCGGGCTTCATTGAGCGTATCGTCCCGATCAACCCAACGGTTACTCTGTATGCGAGCGCCATATGCGACTTCGAAGAAACCATGAATAGTGTGGCCCTGTTCTTCGTCATCCCATCCTGCGTCGCTCCACTCGTCACTAGCGCTTTCGCTCCAGCTGTCTGTTTGCGCGCCACTTTGCTCGATATTTTGCTGAGTATCCTCAGCCAGAGACTTTGCTGGCAACAACAGTAATGGAGAAAACAGTAATGGAGCAAACAGTAATGGAGCAAACAGTA
>Ga0164313_10000880_pt1 | contig 25482 bp, 31 predicted proteins | sample GuaBasSedimGuay4_FD_113735 | JGI IMG/M metagenome (GOLD analysis project Ga0164313, IMG submission 113735) | Subseafloor sediment microbial communities from Guaymas Basin, Gulf of California, Mexico - Guay4, Core 4569-4, 0-3 cm | ecosystem: Environmental > Aquatic > Marine > Hydrothermal vents... | reverse complement strand
GCACAGCCTGACGGTGCCGGACCTGCAGTGCTTGAAGCCGCAACGGTGTCGCTCGAAGCTGCTGAGCGCGACCTCGCCCGTGCGACAAGCATCATGGTCGGAGCAACCCGGACGTTCGAGACCGCTCGTGACGAGGCAGCAGTTGCCCTGGAAGCTCTTGAGAACCTTGAATCCAAGCTCGGTGGGCTCACGGAGGCCCTCGGCCTCGTCGACAGAGCGCTGGTCGCGTCTCTTGACGAGGCAGAACGTCTGACCGCACGTACGAGCGCGATTGCCGAAGCATCGAAGTCTCGCAGTGAACGGATCGGCATGCTCAGGGATCGCGTCGCCGAGTTCGAGGGTGAAGAAGCGGCACGACAGGCGGCGTGGGATGCGCTCAATGCTCGCAGGGCCGAGGTCGCAGAGCGGAGACAGGACGCGCTGCGTCTCCTTCAAGAGGCGTCGGCAGAGCTCGCAGGGATCGAGGAGCGATCCCGTATCAGCGCGAACCGACTACAGGTTGTGACGGCAGACATCAACCAGCTTCGTCTACTTCCAGATGCTGATGGATCTCTCGATTCGCTCGAGTACGTCGAGCGTGTTGCCCGGAGTGCGGTGGACATCGTGTCCATGCACATTGAGGCGTTGCGTGTCCGCCAGAGGGAACTCCGCATCAGGGTCGATGAGGCAGATGAAGAGCTCTCGAGGTCCGAGTCCAGGAGAGAACAGCTCGAAAGCTTGGTTCGAACGGCGACATCCACGGTGAACAGACTCGATATCGAACTCGTCGAACTTCGGGTGAGGGATGAGGCCGCGGTCGAGGCTCTGCGCAGGGATGTGGACGCATCCGAGCAGCAAGCGCTGGTGGCACCAGAGCCGGAGCTTGCCGATGGTACCGAACATGAAGGACGCCTCGACTCCCTTCTCGCGGATCTCCGCAGGATGGGGCCGATCAACCCGCTTGCGGCGAGCGAATACGAGGTTCTTGCGGCGGAGGTGGAGGAACTCGAGACCCAACTGCGAGACCTCAACGAGTCGAGAATGGAACTCAACAAAGTCATCACCGCACTTGACGAGAAGATGGTCGACCTGTTCGAGGATGCGTTCGCGGACATCGCAGGCTTCTATGAAGAGAACTTTGCTCTCGTGTTCCCCGGCGGAAGAGGGCGTTTGCGTCTTGGTGAGTCTGACAATCCGTTGAACGCGGGCGTGATCGTCGAAGCCCAGCCTGCGGGTAAGAAGGTCGGGAGGCTGTCTCTGCTCAGCGGTGGCGAACGATCGCTTGCTGCACTCGCGTTCTTGTTCGCCGTGTTCCGTGCCAGGCCCAGCCCCTTCTATGTGCTCGACGAGGTGGAAGCTGCTCTCGACGATGCGAACCTTCACCGATTCCTTCGGCTCGTCGACACGCTCAGCGACAGTGCCCAGTTGGTGATCATCACCCACCAGCAACAGACGATGGAAGCAGCTGATGTGCTGTACGGTGTGACGCTCGAACCCGGCGGGTCATCGAAAGTGATCTCGAAGCGCATGAGCAGCGTTACCGTTTAGGCGCCCCTTCTTCAAACCCGTGAGGTAGCGTGTGGATCCCATCTTGATCATCCTTCTCATCGCTGTCGTCGTAGCGATCGCGATTGCCGCGTTCTTCGTCCTGAGGAAACGCAAGGACGAGCAGGCCCCTACTGAGCAGGGCCCAGAGGCAACTGCTCCGGCACCACCCAAGCCGAAAGCGAAACCGAAGGCGCAGAAGGGGTTGCGCGACCGCCTCGCCAAGTCCCGCAGCGCTCTGGTCAGTTCGCTCAGCGGCCTGTTCTCCTCCCAGCACCTCGACGAAGAAGACTGGGAGGAACTCGAGGATGCGCTCGTGCTCGCTGATGTGGGACCCCAAACCGCAGCAGAGATCGTTGATGCGGTCAAGGCGTCGAATCCTGAAACGGGGGAGGAGGCGCGGGTGCTTCTCGAACAGGAACTCGACCAGATTCTTGCCGGCAAGGACCGATCTCTCCACCTCGATGGCTCGCCGGCGGTGATGATCGTTGTGGGTGTGAACGGGACGGGCAAGACGACGAGCATCGCGAAGATCTCGAATGATCTCGTGCAGTCCGGGGCCACGGTGGTCCTTGGGGCAGCGGACACGTTCCGTGCAGCAGCGGACAAGCAGCTCCGAACGTGGGGGGACCGGGTTGGTGTACCGGTGGTGACAGGGAAGCAGGGGGCCGATCCGGCATCTGTGGCATTCGAAGCGTACGAACGTGCCAAGGATGACGATGCAGATGTGCTGATCGTTGACACAGCAGGCCGGTTGCACAGTCAGAAGAACCTGATGGAGGAACTCACGAAAGTCTCCCGGATCCTTGAGCGTGAGGCCGGCGAGATAGACGAAGTGCTCCTCGTGCTCGATGGCACAACAGGCCAGAACGGCCTTGCCCAGGCGAAGGCCTTCGCTGAAGCTATTGGCATCACGGGCGTTGTACTCACGAAACTTGACGGCACCTCACGCGGAGGCATAGCGATTGCCGTGGAACGAACCCTCGGCGTTCCCATCAAATTCATCGGTGTCGGCGAAGGCATGGACGACCTTCTACCATTCGAGCCTGAAGCATTCATCGAGGCCTTGATCGCGAGGTGACAATGACTGACGAAGAACTCCTGAGCCAGGCTGCTGAGGCAGCCGAGGGTTCCTATTCGCCGTATTCGCACTTCCGCGTCGGAGCGGCGATCGTGACCGGAGACGGGACGATTGTGACAGGAGCGAACGTCGAGAACGCAGCGTTCGGTGCGTCGATATGTGCCGAGGCGAACGCCATTTCTTCAGCGATCGCCGATGGTGCGTCGGAGATCTCGACCGTTGCGGTCGTCTGCCTCGATGGGGACCTGTGCACCCCTTGTGGGAACTGTCGCCAGATCATGCGCGAGTTCGGTGTCGAAAAGGTCATCCTACGCACCGCCGACGGCACGGCACACCCCGTGACCCTCGAATCGCTCCTCCCCATGTCCTTCGGCCCCGAAGCATTGGAGTCATAGCCGTTCGGGCGTCCGTTACGTCCATATGTCGTCGCACTGGACGCCGGAACGGCTAGAGCTTCTTGTACATGATGTGGATGTCTGTCAGCCCGTTGGTACTGTGCCTGAACGCTTCAGGCACAGTACCAACGCTCTCGAAGCCCATCGACGTCCATAGGCGGAGCGCCCGTTCGTTCGTGGCGACGACAGCGTTGAACTGCATCGCCTGATACCCGAGGCGCTGTGCCTCTTCAAGGATGTGGAGAGCGAAGAGTCGGCCGATGCCGTGGCCACTCTCGGCCGGGGCGATCATCCAGCCTGCGTTCGCAATGTGGTTGCCCAATCCAACCTGGTTTGGCCTGAGGTACGCCGTCCCGACGATGACGCCCTCAAGTTCGGCTACGTACGTGATCCTCCGAGTTGCCCGATTCGACAGCCATGCGGCGCGTGCATCTGACTCGCTGATGTCAGGCGGGTAGGGGTATGTATCTCCAGCGGAAACGACAGCATGGAAGATCGGCCATATCTCAGGCCAATCCGAGGCGAAGCCACGCCGAAACTTCGGTCGTGTTCGTGCCAGATGCAGGTCCTGATCACCCATTCGCGTCATCCTTGTCCATTGTGATCACACTGCCCGGTCCAGTCCGAGAACTGTGCCTCCACAGACCAGGAGTGCACCCGATTGGATGGTCACACCATACCTGTTGCCCATGTGGTCGTGTCCGGTGCCCTTTGGGAGTCGAAGGGCGAAAATGTCACCCCGGTGCACGCAGGCCCTCCATCAGGTTGGCTACAGCGAGCATCTCGGCACGATCATCGTCATCCTGGTCGAGTGCTGCCGCCTCCGCGGCCAGCGCTCTCTTATCTCGCATGCGTGTTGCGGTATCGACGAGAGCTTTCCTGACCGCCTCGGAGCGGGACATGCCGGCAGCCTCGAGTTCGGCCAGTGCTCGCACGTCGTCGTCGTCGAAGCGCACAGAGATAGCGTGAGTCATGTCCAGAATGTATCACGAATAGTGATACACGAAAATACTCCTCTCGATCAGGCTTCAGTCATCGAGGGTTTCGATGCTCATCAGCGTTACCAGTGCGGTTGCGATGTGGGTTTCCCGGTGGTCGTTGATTGCGTATACGTCTGATCTGCTGACGGTCAGGGTTCGCCCGGGCTTGACCACGCGACCTCTCGCCACGAGTCGGTCTCCAATGGCGGGGTTCAGCAGATTGATCTTGAACTCGGCGGTGAGAACGCCAATGCCAGCGGGGAACAGAGACAGAGCAGCGTATCCGGCGGCGGAATCGGCGATCGTTGCCGTTGCACCCCCATGGAAGTAGTCGTGTTGTTGCACGAGAACCTGGCGGAACGGGAGTACGAGGTCTGTTTCGCCAGGGGAGAGGTGTCCGATCTCAACTCCGAGGTACTCCATGAACTCCTGCCGAGCGAAACTTCCACGCACGCGGTTTTCCCAATCCGGATCGCGTGGTTCAAACCGTGTCATGGTCCTCCTGATTCCCCGGCGATGGTAGCGCGCACCGATAGAGCGGCGTGCATAGACGGATTGATGGGCATGCTGTACAGTGTGCTGTATGTCGGCAACTCGCACACAGGTCTATCTCACTGATGATCAACGCAAAGGTATCGACGCTATCTCGAAGGCTGAAGGTGTGACGATGGCAGAGGTCATACGACGGGCTCTCGACCGGTACTTGGACTAGGCGCTACCTGATCCAAGTGTTGCTCTCGCGGCAACGTTCGGTGCATCGCCAGACGCGCACGTACCGAGCAGGGATGAATGGGATCGTGGCTGACCTCCTTGTTGATACGGACGTGTTCATCGATCATCTTCGGGGAGCGAGGCAACTGGTCGTCAAGAAGCACCGTGTTCACTATTCCGTGGTGACCCGGGCAGAGTTGTTCGCAGGCAATACCGCATCTGATCTCGTGAATCTGATTCTTCAGCCCTTTCGCGAGATACCTGTTGGGCGATCCGTCGCTGAACGAGCAGGACGGATACGGCGAGAGACGGGTGTTTGTCTGCCTGACGCGCTCATCGCAGCGACCGCCATCGAGAACAAGCTTGGCCTGGTAACGCGAAACCGCACGGACTTCGAGAGGATCCGAGAACTGCGCATGCGGGAGCCTTTGTAGACCAGAGTCTTGCGAGTAGTGACACCCAATCATGGTCCCCGTGGCGACTTATCGTTGTGAGGTGGATGTGCAACGAATGAGCGAGAATCAGCAAGAGGTCGGGCCTGGCGGCAGTGTCTACACCAACAACCGGGTCGCCCTCACCAGATTCGCGACGGCGCTGGTTGGACCATCGGACGCGGCTGACGTCGTGTCGGACACGATGGTGTCGTTGCTCAGGAGTGGGACGCTTGATACCGCTGCAAATCCTGTGGCGCTGATGTACAGGGCGGTGCTCAACACATCCCGGTCGCACCATCGCAGTGTGTACCGGCGGCGGGCAAGAGAGCGCAAGTTCGCTGAGACGATTGTTGTCCATGACCCCGAGCTACGTCCCGATGTCGTCGAGGCCGTCGTCGGACTCTCGCCACGACAGCGTGCCTGCGTCTACCTCACCTACTGGGAAGATCTCACCCCCCGAGCCGTGGCCGAGCGGCTTGGCATCGGGGAGGGGACGGTCAAGCGGTACCTGGCGCGTGCCAGGGCCAAGCTACGGGAGGTGCTCGATGAGTGACCCAACAACAGACACGCTCCGCCGAACTATGCAGGCGATTGTCGCCGCAGCACCTGAGGCTCCAGATCTCGAGCCCGTAACCGAGCCGAGGACGGCCAGGCGGTCGAGGCCGGTGCTGGTTATGGCCGGTGCGTTCTCACTTGTTCTGCTCGTCGGCGCCGTGACGTCTCTCCTCGTGGGCAACGACCGCGGTGCTGTGCCGAGTGGGGGAGCGGGAGACGGGGTTGCTGTGACAACGAGCATCGCCCCGACACCCCAGACAGCGAAGGCAGAGATGGAACAGGTCGTCGAACAACTGAGCAACTACTCAGATCCCATCACGGGCACGCTGTCACTGGGGAAGTATTCCGGCCCCGAGCCGGCGTTCGATACAGCACCCCTCGGCGATGAGACTCCTCTCGAGAATGCCTACGACGGCGCTGCCACTCTGCCGCCGGTCCCTGAAGTCTTCGGTGGCTTGTCCGATTCGATCGTCTATATCGGAAGCATCGATGGCGTCGACGGTTTCGTGTACGGCGTGGACACGGACGGCGGCACGACCGAGGTTTGCCAGTCCGCTACATGGACGATGAGTAATACCACGATGACCGCCTGCTTCACGCTTGATGAGTCGGGACTGTCGAAGAGCGTCGGCATGGCCGACAGCGCTGTCGACGGCATTGCGATCAACGTCACGGCGCTCGGTGATGAGGCCTCGGTCGTGGCGATTGAGCTACCGAGCGGCCAGCGCTACTGGCAGCGTCCGGTCGCTGGGTCCGCCATGTTCGTCACCGACGAACCGGACGTTCTCGTTGGGGTGACGATCGCCACATACGACGAACTCGGTGGCGTGCTCACCACCGACCGATTCAGCCCCAGCTCATAGCCCCACACACACTTCTGGCGTCCATACCGTCCGGATTTGGACGGTATGGACGCCAGAAGCGGTAGGTCAGCGGGTTTTGAGGGCTTCGATGAGTTGGGGGACGACTTTGTGGAGGTCGCCGACGATGCCGAGGTCGGCTACACCGAAGATCGGGGCGTCAGGGTCCTTGTTGATCGCGATGATCGTGTTCGAGCCCTTCATACCGACCAGGTGTTGCATCGCACCAGAGACACCTACAGCGATGTAGACGTCGGGCTTGACCGTCTTGCCCGTCTGGCCGATCTGATAGGAGTAGGGAACCCAACCGGCGTCGACCACGGCACGCGTGCCGCCAACGGCACCATCGAGAAGGCCAGCAAGCTCATCGATCATGGCGAACTTGTCCTCCGCTCCAAGTCCTCGCCCACCTGTGACGACAACTGCAGCAGCTTCGAGGTCGGGACCTTCGGAGGCCTCAACATGACGCTCTGTGATCGTTGCATCACCTGCGTGGCCGGTTTCTGGTACCGCAACGGTGTGAACCTCTGGCGATCCACCTCCGGTCGCCTCTGCAGGGAACGCCTTGGGTCGTGTAATCACGATCGCCGGGCCTGATCCGGTGACCTCGGTCGTGATCCCAAGGGATCCGCCGTTGATCTCCGATGTGACCGTGACCGCGCCGTCTGTGGACACGTCGAGTGCGTTTGCAACCAACGGGGCACCCATGCGTGCTGCAAGCATGCCTGCGATATCGCGGTCGGTATTGCCCATTCCGAAAAGGATCACACTGGCATCTGAGCCAGTAAGCAATCCGGCAAGTGCCGCTGCGGCTGGAGCGGCGGGGAGGGCGTCACCGGTATCGAGGTGGTGCACTGTCGTTGCACCGCAACCACCCAATGTGGCGAACGACTCTGGTGAGCCTGTACCAACATAGAACACCGTAACGGGCCCCATCGTTGCTGCCTTGGAGACGAGTTCGAGTGAACCTGGCGTAGGAGCGCCATCAGCTTCTTCTGCGAATACCCATGTAGCCATCTCAGATCACCTTCACTTGTTCGAGCATTTCGACGATCTTCGTGTAGGCCTCACCCTCATCCTCAACGATGTCGCCTGCTGCTCTCGATGCCACCGCATCCACTGATACGATCTTCTGGCTCTCAGCTTTCTCGATACCAAGATCCGCTGCGGTCTTGACCGTGACGGGTTTGGACTTGGCTTGCATGATCCCCTTGAACGTGGGATATCGCGGCTCAACAGCACCGTTTGTGACGGCGAGCAGAGCGGGCATCGATGACGTTACAACCTCGTAGCCGGAAGCGGTCTGTCGTTCAACGGTGACCGTGCCGTCGGCAGCATCCACCTTGCGGGCGAACGAGAGACATGGCATGTCAAGGATTTCGGACATCATCTGGGGGACCACACCGGTGAACCCGTCCGTGGACTCAGTGCCTGCGATGATGAGGTCATACTCGCCTTGCGCGATCGCAGCGCTGAGCGCCCTGGCAGTCGTGAGTGCGTCTGAACCCTTGAGCGTTTCATCGTCGATGAGGACGGCACCGTCGGCTCCCATGGCGAGCGCCTGGCGGATGCCCTGCAAGTTCCCTGACGGCGACATGGAGAACAGTGTCACCGTGCCCTCGGATCCCTCGGCGAGTTGCAGGCCAACCTCGATACCGACACGGTCTGTGTCGTCGAGCACCTGATCGTTCGGACGAACGACCCAATGGTTCTCGCTATCGAGTTGATATGGCGTCGCCGGGTCGGGGATCTGTTTCACACAGACCGCGATGTTCATGATGATGCGGCTCCTTCGGTGGCGTGTGCACGTATGTTACGGACTTTGAGCGGACACTCAAAAAGCTCAGTCAGGTGAACCTGACACGAACATCGGGAGGTACGCATCGAGCACCGCCGTGAAGGTCTCCTTCGCATTCGCAGCGGTCTCGGTGACCTCATCGTGCGACAGCGGAGTTGGAGAGATGCCCGCCGCAAGATTCGTTACGAGCGAGATTCCCGCAACCTCTGCCCCCATATGCCTCGCTGCGATCGCTTCGGGCACCGTAGACATGCCAACCAGATCTGCTCCCATCGTTTTGGCCATCTGAACCTCGGCAGGCGTCTCGTATGTGGGACCGAGGAACCATGCGTAAGTGCCTTCGAGAGGCGGGATCCCGATACCGGTGAACACGTCGGCAAGCTCCCAGCGAAGGCGCGGGGTGTAGACCGTTGACATGTCTGGGAACCGTGGTCCGAGCCTGTCATCATTCGGACCGAGAAGGGGATTGCGACCGGTGAGGTTGAGGTGATCGTCGATGATTACGAGATCACCGGGGGAGTAGGCAGCGTTCACACCGCCTGCAGCGTTGGTGAGCATCACTCGCTTGGCGCCCGATGCGATGACCGTGCGAACGCCGAACACGACTTCGTCCATCGACCAACCTTCGTATGTGTGCACTCTGCCAGAGAGCACCAGGATCCGGCCGTCGGCGACGGGAGCACTGATCAGAGAACCGCCGTGCCCGACGACCTGTGGCACAGGGAAGCCGGGAATGTCTGCATAGGGGATGACGATGGCGTCTGGCAACGAGGCGGCATAGTCACCGAGACCCGAGCCGAGCACGAGAGCAGCGTCATGGGTAGGAAATCCGGTGGCGTCAGCGATGAAAGCTGCTGCCTGCGTGATCTCTTCGTAGTTCATGTAATTGTTCCTATCACGAGTTCTGGCGGGTAGGTTTGATGATCTGCGATCCTCCATGCGGGTGCGGCGAGCGTGAGAGCAGCTTCCAGCCGCGAGTCGTCGCGATACGAAACAGTCGCGAGCGGTTGCCCCTTCGTGACGCGATCTCCGATCTTTGCATCGATCATGAACCCGACGCTCGGATCGATTGTGTCGCTCTTTTGTGCTCTGCCAGCGCCGAGTCGTACTGCTGCCGTGCCGATCGCGAACGCGTCGCAACCTTCGATCCATCCGTCACGATCGGCTTCGATCACGTATGTCTTGCGTGCGATCTCGAACTTCGCCGGATCCTCGATGTAGCTTGCGTCCCCGCCTTGTGCTTTCGTGAGGCGGATCATCACATCAAGTGCTGCTCCCGAGGCCACCGCCTCATCGGTTCTGCTTCTGGCCGTCTCCAGATCGTGCTCACCGGCGAGAACGAGCATCTCAGCGGCGAAGCGCATGGTCAGTTCACGGATATCGGCCGGGCCCCCGCCATTGAGGACCTCGACGGATTCGACCATCTCGTTTGCATTCCCGACAGCTCTACCGAGGGGTTGGTCCATGTTGGTGAGGATCGCTGTCACGGGTGTCCCATAGGCTTTCCCGAGGCCCACCATCGTTCTTGCCAGCTCCTCAGCATCAGGAATGGTCTTCATGAATGCGCCGCTACCAACCTTCACATCCAGCAGCAGGCCATTGAGATCCTCGGCGAGCTTCTTCGACATGATCGACGATGAGATCAATGGAACGGACGGCACGGTACCCGAGGCATCCCTGAGTGCGTAGATACGCCTGTCTGCAGGGACGAGCGTCTCGGTTTGTCCAACCATGACAACACCGATGTCATCGAGTTGCCTCACGAATTGCGATGGGGGAACCAACACATTGAATCCGGGTATCGATTCGAGCTTGTCGAGCGTGCCCCCTGTGTGGCCCAGGCCTCTGCCTGACATCATCGGAACGGCTATTCCGCATGCAGCGACGATCGGTGCGAGGGGGATGGAGATCTTGTCACCGACACCGCCAGTTGAGTGCTTGTCGATCTTCGTCTTGTCGACGGCTTCGAGGTCGAGAACTTCCCCTGAGTGGAGCATCGCCTTCGTCCATGCAGAGAGCTCCTCGACGGTCATCCCGTTGAATAGGATGGCCATGAGAAGCGCTGACAACTGATAATCAGGGATCACATCGGCCGTGTATTCACGGATGATCCACGCGAGTTCATCGGCGGTCAGGGCGTGCCCATCTCGCTTCTTGCTGATCAGCTCGACCATCGAGTAGCTCATGTTCGTTCTCCCATTGTGACTCTGCCTCTCATCACGCTGACGCCTTCGGCTCGCAGGAGTCTGGCATGTTCAGTCTCCTTGTCTGGTACGAGGCGGCCGTTTGAGGTGATGACCCTCCACCATGGCAATCCCGGGACAGTTCGCAGCAGGTTCCCAACGGCCCTCGCTGCACCGGGATATCCAGATTCCTGGGCGATTTCGCCGTAGGTGGAGATCTCTCCGCGGGGAATCGCTTCGATCGTGGCGATTACCGCCTCCGTGAAGTCGTCGTCACTCCTGACCATCACTGCGTGCCAAAGAGTCTGTCGCCCATGTCTCCGAGGCCGGGCACGATGTAGAAGGATTCATTGAGTTCTCTGTCGTATGCAGCAGCGATGATCTCGACGTCCGGATGATCCTCGTACATGCGCTTGACACCTTCGGGTGCTGTCACTACGCACAGGCAGGTGATCGATTTGGCTCCAGACCCCTTGACCTTGTCGACGGCCCACGAGAGTGACCCCCCTGTTGCGAGCATGGGCTCGCAGATCAGTACGAACGCATCGGAGAGATCTGGCAGTTTGGCGTAGTACTCCTGGGGCTGAGCGGTCTCTTCGTTGCGGGCAACGCCGGCGAATCCGACCTTGACCCCAGGGATCGTTTCGAGAACGGCATCGAGCATCCCGAGGCCTGCCCGAAGGACAGGTACAGCCACGACGTTGTCGACCACATACCCGGTGGTTGTCTCCATCGGAGTCTCGATTTCGATCTTCTTCATCGGAAGCCGCTTTGTTGCTTCGATGACGAGTGTGTACGTGAGACCGCGGGCCGCTGCCCTGAAGGCTTGCGGGCTGGTGTCCTTGTTCCTCAGAACGGTGAGGTAATGACGGCTGAGCGGGTGATCGATAACTGTGAGACTCATGGGATAAGAGTAACCAGATGCCAGATGCCAGACATCAGATGCCATCGGTTCGAATCTACCTATTCGAATCTCCGCCTTCCGATCTGAAGGGCGGAAACGCTCTTGTCCGGTATCTGGTGTCTGGATTCCGGTATCTCAGATGTCCAACAGATCCGGGTGGGCGAGGGTGGCGAACCCTCCGCCGGTGTGCCAGAAGACGACATTGTCATCGGCGGTGAACCGCCCTCGTTCGATCTCCTGTTTGAGGCCGTAGATGAGCTTGCCCGTGTACGCCGGGTCGAAGAGGAGACCTGTCAATCGGGTGGCCTCGACCTGTGTCGCGAGTTCCTCTGGTGTGGTGAGACCGTATCCGCGTCCGATGTAGTCGTCGATGATCCTCCATTCGACGTCACCGCTACGGCGTCCGTAGAGAGAGTCGCTCTCTGTGAGGAGGGCTTGAATGTGTTCGGTGACATCGCCTGCGGGGTCGCCAACGGACGAACCGATGATCTCGACATCGAGTCCGGCCTCGATCGCTCCGCGCACCATTCCTGTTGTTGTCCCAGCACTCGAAGATGCATGCCAGATGACCGGTTGCGAAACGCCGTGATTATCGAGTTGCGGTGCGATCTCGTGCATGGCGGCAACGAACCCGAGAGCGCCGAGGGTATCTGATGCCCCTTCAGGGATAACCCAGGCCGAGCCAATTGCCGCGGCAGCCTGATCCATGATCTCGGCACGATCGTCGTATTGCGCTGGTGTGATGAAGCGGCACTCTGCCCCGGCGAGGCGCTGGAGGAAGTGGTTCCCCGTTACGTCTGAGGGCGGCATCCCGTCAGGGCTTCTCAGATAGAGGACGGTTCTCAGACCGACCCTGGCCGCAGCGAGGGCGGTGGCCCGGCAGTGGTTCGATTGAACTGCACCGCAGGTGATGATCGTATCTGCTCCATTGTCGATCGCTGCCGCAATGTGGAACTCCAGCTTGCGAACCTTGTTCCCTGACAGCCCGAATCCGGTGAGGTCATCCCGCTTGATCCAGATCGTCGGCCCACCCCAGGCCGCGTTCAGCCTGTCTGCCTTTTCGAGTGGCGTGGGCAGATTGGCGAGAGAGATACGAGGATGGACCATGGGTGGAGAGTATCCCGCTGTCCGCTGTCCGCAGTCCGCCAGAACCCGTCGCCTGTCTGGCGGATAGCGGAGGGCGGGGGCCGGAAGGCGGTAGATGGATGGCAGCTCTCTGGCTGACGGCTGACGGCTGACGGCTGTAGGCTCTCTTCCATGTTCGACTCTCTTTCAACGCGCCTGGGTGGTGTGTTCGACAAGCTCCGAAGCAAGGGGCGCTTATCTGAAGAAGATGTCAACGTCGCGTTGCGCGAGGTGCGGATAGCGTTACTCGAAGCCGATGTGAACCTCAAGGTTGTCAAGGCATTCACCGCACGGGTCAAGGAACGGGCCATAGGGGCCGAGGTGATGAAGAGCCTCACACCAGGCCAGCAGGTCATCAAGATCGTGTACGAGGAACTTGTCGTCACGCTCGGCGACGAAGCTGTCCCCCTTGTACGCCCGGCGGCACCGCCGCTCGTCATCTTGATGGTCGGTCTCCAGGGTTCAGGTAAGACCACGACCGCAGCCAAGCTTGCAAAGCATCTCAAGGGCAAGGGGAAGCGGCCGATGCTCGTCGCTGCCGACCTCCAAAGGCCCGCAGCGATCGACCAGCTCGAGACGCTTGGAAAGCAGATCGGTGTGCCGGTCTATGTCGAGCGAAGAAGTAAGGCACCGAAGGTCGTCAAGGCTGCGATGAAAGCCGCGCGGACTGAAAGCGCCAACGTTGTCATCATCGATACAGCGGGGCGCCTCCAGATCGACAAAGACCTGATGAAGGAACTCGCAGCCGTCAAGAAGGTCGCGAGCCCGGACGAGACTCTGCTCGTTGTCGATGCAATGACCGGCCAGGAAGCCGTAAATGTGGCCGAAGGATTCGGTGAATACACCGACATCACTGGTCTCATCATGACCAAGATTGACGGCGACGCGCGCGGCGGCGCAGCGATTTCGGCACGCGAGGTCACGGGCGTACCGATCAAGTTCGTCGGTACCGGTGAGAAGATCGGAGACCTCGACGCATTCTACCCGGACCGTATGGCGTCAAGGATCCTGGGCATGGGTGATGTCATGTCGCTTATCGAGATGGCGGAGGAGAACTACGACCAGGATGAGGCTGAGCGGACAGCAAAGAAGATGCTCGACTCGACTTTCGACCTCGAGGACTTCCTCGAACAGTTCCAGCAACTCAAGAAGATGGGACCATTGCAACAGCTCATTGGTATGCTCCCAGGCGCGGGTTCTGCCCTGCGCGATGTCCAGGTGGACGAGAAACAACTCGACCGCGTGGAAGCGATCATCAGGTCGATGACCCCGGTTGAACGCCGGAACCCGAAGATGATCAACGGCAGTCGCAAGCGTCGCATAGCTGCGGGGTCAGGAACGAAGCCACAGGACGTGAACGGCGTCCTCAAACAGTTTTCGCAAGCACAGAAGATGATGAAAGCCATGTCTTCCGGGAAGAGCCCAATACCGGGGCTCGATATGCCGGGGATGCCAAGGCAATACAAGAAGAGGTGACCAGATGGCAGTCAAGATCCGCCTGACGCGGCTTGGCAAGAAGAAGCAGCCGACGTACCGTGTTGTCGTGATTGACTCACGCAAGCAGCGCGACGGCCAATACATCGAGCAGCTTGGGTTCTATGACCCACGGCAGGACCCGTCGATTGTTGAGATCAACAACGAAAGGGCGCTGTACTGGCTGCACACCGGTGCTCAGCCGACCGAGCGGGCCCAGAAGCTCCTCGAGATCTCAGGCGCCTGGACCCAGTTCCGGGTCTCCAAGGGTGATATCCACACCATCGGTGAGGATGAGCCCGAATCCGCACCGGCGCCCAAGGCTGCTGCGAAAGAAGCCGACGTCGCCGTTGTAGAGGTTGACGAACCGGAAGCACCAGTCGAGGTCGAAGAGACCGTAGAGACTGAGGCAGCGGTCGAGGTAGACGAGACCGTTGAAGTTGAAGAGGCCGCCGAGCCAGAGGCTGAGGCGAAAGAAACAGAGACCGCCGACAGTTCGGAAGAAGCATGAGCCAGGGAGAAATCGTCGAAAAGGTAGTCACCTACGTCGTGTCTGAGATCGTTGACGATGCAGATGCGATCGAAGTGAACGTCGTATCCGATGGTGCAGATGCTGTTGTTGCAGAGGTTCGCACCGCAAAGAGCGACATGGGTCGTGTCATCGGCAAGCGAGGACGAGTTGCGCGTGCTATCCGCAATGTGTCCGGTGCTGCAGGTGACGAGGAAGGTCTCGCCGTAGAGGTCGACTTCCTCGACTGACACGCTTCGACTGAAGAGACACCGAGTACGTGGCCATATCAGGTCAATCCGTCATCCCCGTGGGATACATGCGCAGGGCGCATGGGATCCGCGGGGATGTCGTCGTTCGGGGGCTGCTTGAGGATGCTCATGACCGCCTTGTTCCTGGCGCATCTTTCGAAACGAACGAGAGCCCGCCCCGGATACTGACGATCGAGTCCGCTGACCCGTCAGGAACGGACCTCCGTCTCCACTTTGCCGGTATCGAGGACCGCAACGAGGCCGAAGGACTCAAAGGTGTGCAAATCATGATCGATGTCGCCGACCGTCGAGTGCTCGGTGTCGGTGAGTGGTGGCCGGAGGATCTTGTCGGATGCTCGGCTGTTGATCCTTCCGGAGACTCCATCGGGAAGGTTGTCGAAGTGATACTCGGTGGCGCTCAGGACAGGCTCGCGGTTGTCCGCAGCGACGGCGCACGAGCGGAGGTCCCTTTTGTGGATGCGCTTGTGCCCATCGTCGATGCGGATGCAGGGATCGTCACGTTCGATCTTCCGGAGGGTCTGTTCACCTGATCGTGTGAAAGTGGGGTTTGGGCAGTTGCACGTCTGGTGAGCGCTGGTCGCAATCCGCCAAACGCATAGATCACCTATCGGGTGGTGCCTTGTTCGCAACGGTCGTGTATGTGTGGCCGATCGGCGTCGTCCATTGATGTTGGCCGGATGGCAGACCGGCGTAGGACCAACCCTGCATGTGCTTGATACGGTGATCATGTCTGCACAGCGGGGCAAGGTTACCTTCACAGGTCTTGCCACCGTCGAGGACTGCGGTAATGTGGTCGATGTCGCAGACAGCTGCTGGCATGCGACATCCAGGGAAAACGCATGTCCGGTGTCGGGTCTGGACTCGCCGTCGCTGGGACGCTGTTGGCCTGCGAGATGTCGTTCCGACGTGAACAGAGTCCCCATTGTCGTTGACTCCTGTGATTCGCCACTGGGCATCGTGGCTCTCGTCTGCGATCCTCCTTGCGATGTCTGCAATGACCGGCCCGTATCCACCGAGGTCCCCAGGTTGTTCTGAGAGTCCTGCAAGCGTGTCGAGATCGACAACGAGGTCGATGACGCCCGTATTCGATGCGGAACTCCCAGAGCGAGGAGTCTCTCCGCGCAGCAGATCGAGACAGATGTCTGCTCGGAGTTGATCCATCGTCCGGGTTTCGCCATCGATACCGTGGAGGGCAATCGCGTCACGGTGGACTCTACTCATGATCGCAGCGACCTCGTCTGGCGGGAGGTCGTAACCCATCAGGTTCACCGTCCCTGATTCTGTGGGCCGGGCCACGATACGACGATCGGCGTATGCCATGTCATAGCGGCCCTTCGCTTCATCGGGGTTGACCTCGATGCACAGTTTCCTGATACGTGCGCCGATCTGACCTGTTGTCAGGTCGGGAGCGATATCTGCGATCTCGTCGAGAACTCCCTGAGCGGTGGCATCAGACAGGTGGATTGTTGCATGTTCAATCGTTCGTGCGCGGCGAAGGTCGATTGTGCCTGTGGCCAACATGTCGAAGAGACGGGGCAAGCGGTGTTGGAGGCTGAGGGCGAGGGCAAGTTCGTTGTCGGCTGAGGTGCGAGTGAGCATGAGTGCGAGGCGGATCTCGGCGCTACACGCTGTGCCAGCTTCGATGTACGTGGCATCGGCATCAGATGAGCAGGATGTGTGCACTGCCGCAATATCGCGATAGCGCTGAGCGCTGTAATGCGACATCATGCGGTCATTTGCTCGCAACACGAGAACCTGATCGTGCGGCGACACCTTCGATACGTCAATCGAGGAGAGAAATGCGCCGAGGATGGGGCCGGGTGGCATCATGTCGAGGTCTCGCGGGATCCCCTCGTAGGCAGTCGGATCCACCCACGCAAGGCTCGCTTCGTCGACAGATTCCTGGACGAATGGCATCTCATAGTCTGTCGTGTGTTCCGCTGTCGTCGTCATGTGCACAACGTATCAACCCGCTATGACAAGAAGGTGAGATCCACACGAATTCGTTGAAAACTGCACCAGTGGCGAGATCTCTTGTGATCCGCGACTCGTCGCGGCACAGCTGCCTGCTACCTTGACGGTTGCCCGGCGTGGGCGCCAGACTCGAGCAGTACATGCCAGCACCGGGAGATTCGCGTACAATGGTGTTATGACGACCGACATGCCAAGCAGCGAGGAGATGATTCGCAGTGCGAAAGAGGCACTGGGTCTCGCCACAGAAGATTTCCTGCCGAGCGTCGATGATGCGCTCTCCGCTCAGGGTGTCTCTGTAGGTGGCCTTGATTCGTCGATGTCGGGCGACACACCCGCTGAGAAACAGATACGGGCACCTGCTCAACCTGGGAAGCCGTCCCAGGGTGTCGCTCAACCGCTGAGGACGAGAAGAGTCGCGGTTTCGAGTCAGGAACACCTTGTTGTGGCTCCCAGGGGAGTAAGAACTGTCTCCGTTCCGGTTCCACCGGCCTCGTTCCCTTCAGGGAGCATGACGGGTTCTGGCCTGTGGATGCGGGTCGTTGGCAACATCCTTCTCGCCTTTGTCGTTGCGACCTGGGTGCTTCTGCTCCTCGGGGTGATCGACAACCCTGACGACCTTGGCGAAACCATCGGCGGGGGAGCGGTGATGACTCTCGTCCCATTCCTCTTCGGACTGATACTTCGCAGAGCAGGAAAGCGCAGGGGCATAGCCGCATAAGCCCGCAGGCTTGCCTTCTGGTGTCTGGAATCTGGAATCTGGAATCTGGAAACCGAACCCAGCCCTACGCCTTCGAACCTTCTTCGGTGCGCTCCCCGGCTTCTTCTGCCTCTTCGACCTCTTCCGCGCTGAAGTGTTCAGAGAGGATCGATGATGCCCGCTCGGCATCATCGCTAGCTACGACGACGCGAACACCCGCCGAGAGGTTCGACATCGATGGAATGGCTCCGCCAGCGTTGTCTGAGACGACGGATGCCCGGATGCCTTCGGACTCGAGATGGGCGACAGCAGCTCTCGCGCCGAACGTGGTTCCGTAGGATGCGATCTCAACGATGTCGTTCATGGGTCCTCCAGGACAGGCATATCGATGCGTTGCCGTAAGTATCCCACGATTCACCTGATACTCCGGCAGGATCGACGAACGACTAGCGTTTGGCTTAACACCCGCTGAGGTGGCTGATATCGGAAGCCTCCTTCCGAAGACCGAAACGAAACAACACAATGACCCAATTCCACGATGCTGAACTCTCGCCGATGCACCTCGACGACGTACCCATCGGATACCCGCGCTCGCTTGACACATGGGTGGAGGTGGGCGGAGGAGCGCAAGCGTTTCTGCGGCCGATCACACCTGTTGATGCAAGACGGATGGCGCACGCGCTCGAGTTCGGAGATCCCGAGACGATCCAGCGCCGATTCCTGACCGGCGCTCCACCGAAGGGTCGCGGAGCGATCGAGTATCTCGTGACACCTGATTACGTCTGGAGGCTCGCCCTCATCGCGATGGATGCCGAGGGAAACAGCATCGGGATCGGACGGTACGAGGGGAGTGAGGGGAGCGAGTCAGCCGAGATAGCGATCGTGGTTGATCCGCAGTGGCGCGGCCGTGGGGTGGGTTCTGTGCTTCTCAGACATCTCGAACCACATGCAGTGTCTGTTGGGATTGACCGGTTCGTGGCCTTCTACCAGCCGGACAACGTCGGTGTGGCTGCGCTCTTGAAATCGATCGGCTACGAACCTGCCCCTATGGCCGACGGCCTCGTCTCGGTGGCCAAGAGCCTCGTGTGATCGGGTACCCTTGTCGGTGATGCTGGTAAGAGAACTCGTGAGCGCAATCGATGAGTCGATCGACCTGACGAGGGCGGCGTCCTGGGATCAGGTCGGACTTCAGATCGGCAACCCGGACAATGCTGTTGGCCGACTTGGCGTATGCCACGAGCTCACACCGATGTCTGTGGATGTCGTGATCTCTGAGGGGATCAACACGGTGGTGGCGTACCACCCTCTCCTGTTCTCCCCGACGACCTCATTTGTGGACGGGCCAACTGCCACCGGCAGAGCGTTGCGCCTCGCTGTCGCTGGTGTTTCTATCATCGTTGTCCACACGGCGTTCGATTCCGCAAGAGGGGGAATGGCCGATGCGCTGTGCGCAGCCATTGGGGTCGAGGAGTCCGATGGTTTCGGATGTGAGGACGGCGACCCTGCGCGATGCATCGGAAGGATCGGTGCGGTGCAGCCTGTATCTCTCAGTGCTCTGGCGTCGAAGGTTGCGAATGTGCTACACACCAGCGTGCGAACGTCGGTAGGGCCAGACACGACGGTCGAGACGGTCGCCGTAGTCCCAGGCTCGGGGGGTTCGTTGATCTCTGCCGCTTTGGGCGCTGATGTCCTCATCACGGGCGACGTGAAGCACCACGAGGTCGCGATGGCAATCGAGAACGGTTTGGCGGTCATCGATGCCGGTCACATTCCGACCGAACGGCCAGGACTCGACGCACTGTACGATGTCGTGGACAAGATGGTTGAAAGCACTCAACGGATCGGACCCGATCCCTACCCGTGGAAGGACTGAAGTGGACCAACTCAAGAGCCTTGCCGATCTACTCGATCTCCAGGACATCGACCTCAAGATCGACAAGCTGCTCGATACGAGGAACTCGCTGCCTGAACTCGACGAATACAAGAACGCGCACGCTGAGGTTCAACGGCTTACGCTTGCGCTCGCGGATGCCAACAAGCTTCTAGCTGACGCGGATCTCAACCTTCGCAAGACCAATGGAGAACTCGAACTCACCGCAGAGCACGCCGCTGCAGAGCAGAACAGGTTGTACGCCGGAGGCATCTCAGCACGCGACGCCGATTATCTCCGCAGGGAGGTCGAGATGCTCTACGCCAAAGTCTCCAAGATGGAGGACGAGGTGATCGGGTACCTTGAGGACAAGGAGCAGTCCGAGGCTGATGTTGAGAGACTTGACGAAGAACTGCGCTACGCGACAGCCCTCAAGGACAAGCTCGGTGCTGCGATCTCTGAACAGTGGAGGTTGATCGACAAGGAGCTCGCGATGAAGGAGGAGACCAAGGCTGCCTCCATCGATCTCGTAGATGAATACCTCCTCGAGATCTACGACAAACTGCGTGAGCTCCGACAGGATCGAGTCGTTGGAAGGCTCACAGACGGTATCTGTGGGGCCTGCCACCTCCGATTGACTGCGGCTGAAGTAGCCAAGGTCAGCAGGGAAGAACCTCCTCGCTGTATCCACTGCCGTTCGATACTTGTCGTCTGAGCGGTGATCTTCTGGCATGTTGGCGCCACGGTGGCGTTCATCCGGTACGCGTTTCGCGATGATGCCATGGATCTTCGTTTCCTCGCCCTGGGTGCGCTGCTCCCTGACCTGATCGACACCCCGATTGGCATTTTCGGCTGGTCATCGTATGGGGCGGTGCGGTTAGCCGGCCACGGCATCGTCTTTGCAACATTGCTGATGGTCGCCGTCCTCATCTTCACGAGGCGCGGGCCCGCTCGAAAGAGGTGGATGTTGCTTGCCACCGGGGTGTTGCTGCATCTGCTCCTCGATGCGATGTGGAACCTGCCAGAGACTCTGTGGTGGCCGTTCCTCGGGATCGAATTCTCGGTGACCGGGTTCACTACCTACGGTGCATATCTCCAGGCGCTCCTGACGAACCCGATCATGTGGGCGGGCGAAGTCCTGGGCCTGATCTACCTGCTTGCCCTCGCACGCCGCGCTGACCTTTCGGACCCTTCTGCCCGCAGCGTCCTGTGGCGCACCGGTGTCGTGTCAGCGCGGATCGATCGGGGTTGAAACCTTGGACTCCTGCCACAGTCCGTAGGTGCGCCGACCCATCCGGATGGCAAGGATCACCAGCACGACAGCGAAGATCCTCCTGAGAAGCTCTTCGTTCATGGACTGGGCAAGCATCGCCCCACCGAACGCGGCGAATATGCCTCCTGCACCTACGACGGCGACGACTGGCCAGTTGACCCTTCCGGCCCTGGCGTGTGTGATCGTGCCAACGATCGCCGTTGGCACGATGATCGCCAAAGACGTCCCCTGGGCATCGAGTTGTGTGAATCCGAACGCGGATACAAGGACAGGAACGAAGATGATGCCGCCCCCAACGCCAAGGGTCGCTGCGAGCGTACCTGCGAACAGGCCAAGGGCGATGAGGCCGATGACCTCGGGTAGCGGGGGCATCAGAGGAACATCCGGATCGAGGAGATGCCGAGAACGAGCGTGAAGACGCCTGCGAGCGCATACTCGGGGATCTTGTGCATGTAGTGGGCTCCAGCCCATGCTCCGGTTGCAGCTCCCGCAAAGACGATCAGGGCAGTGGTCCAATCGACCGAACCACTGGTACTGAATGCCAACAGCGCGGCTGAAGCGCTTAGCACGATCGTGGCGACTGAGGTTGCGGCAGCGGAATGCTGGTTGAGCCCCACAAGAAGAACGAGCCCTGGTACCACGATGACTCCGCCACCGATGCCAAGAAGGCCAGACAGGAACCCGGCCACTATGCCGACGATTGCGGCCTTTGGCCACGAGAAGCTCATGGGCGCAAGGCTAGCGCAGGCTGGTTGTCGACCTTCGGCAGTACCCTCGCATTGTGAAACGAACGATTCTCATACTCGGGGTGCTGGCTCTCGTGCTCTCAGCGTGCTCAAGCGGTGACGCGGAGCCCTCGGGGCATGACACCCCCGAACGCGCTGTTGCGTCGTGGTTCGAGGCGATCGACGCGGGAGAGGCCGAGACCGCATCGGATGCGATCCACCCACACTCGCTTGCTCTCATTCTCGGAATTGAGAACGACCTCCCCGTCGAGGCAACGAGCGACTATCTCGACAACGGTGTGCCGATCGCGGTCCAGGAGAGCTACTGGGCATCGTTCGCTGAAGGATTCTCCGCTTTTGCATCCCGCCCGGTGTCGACACTCGCTGTCGGCCAGGCGACCACGTTCACGTCAGAGGGGGCAGAGTTCGCCGCTGTCCCTGTGTCCGGTGGCCAGGCCATCGAGTCGCTCGTGATCACGCGTATGCGCGACGATGGTACGTGGGAAGTTGACATGGTCGCGACGCTCGCTGACGGGTTCGCAAAGGTCCTCCTCGTTGCCTACGCCGATATTCCAGAGGGTGAGGATGGTGACCTTGTGAGGGCTGCCTATGCCACGACCGTTGTGCCCAGCATGTGGGCAGCCATGGCCGAGGGTGACTTCGGAGACGATTTCGCCCGAAGCGCTCTTGCACTGATCGAAGAGGTCGAGGCGAGTCCGTCCGGCGGCTAGCCGCGGTTTCTCACGCTTCTGGCGTCCATCAGAGCGAAATGTCGCTCTGATGGACGCCAGAAGCGAGTTGATGGGGGGGGCTAGCCGAGATTCCTTAGGGCAGGGAGCACTTCGGAACCGAGCATTGCGATCGTTTCCTCCTGGTTGATGGAGGTTGTCTGGATTGTGACCGTGTCCGCGTGCACCTCCGTGATGAGGGGGGTGTACACCTCCACGTAGTCCTCGGGTGTATGGACGATGCTGTACGTTGCGAGGATCTCGTCCCTCGGCATGTCGTCGGCTCTCATCCGTAAGTCCATCGGGTCAACGGCGTTGAGACGGCCAGGGGCACGCAGACCCCTCCACGCACCGAGTGTTGTCCACGCTTCCTCGTCGTTCTCGGCTCGGATGCTCCAGCGTGAGGCGAGAATCTGGGGAGCTGGCTTGCCTGCTTCGGCTGCCGCGGCCCTACCGGGATCGATGACCCGCTCGAAGGTCACCTCCGGTTGCTTGACACTCGTGATGATCCCCTCGGCCTTCGTTGCAGCAAGCGCAGCGGACTTCGGTCCGCCGGCCGCCATGTAGATCGGAAGATCGTGCACAGGCGGGCTGTACAGCTTGGCCCTGTCCGTCGAGTAGTACTCGCCTTCGTACGTGAGCTTCTCTCCATCAAGGAGACGGCGCATGATGTCGAGTGCCTCGCTCATGCGTGCCGCGCGTTCAGCGTACTTCGGGAACGCATAGCCCAGGGGCCCCTCGTTGAGATTCTCACCTGTTCCCACGCCGAGGGCGAACCGTCCGCCGCTCAGCCGGTCAAGTGTCGCGGCAGCCTGGGCAACAACGGCAGGGTGGTATCGCCATAGCGGGGTTGTGACACCCGTTACGAAGGTGATGGTCGATGTTGCTTGAGCCATTGCTGCGATCGTTGCATAGGCGAACCCGGACGCCCCGACATCATCGACCCACGGGTGGAAGTGCTCCGAAACCATGACGGTATCAAAGCCAGCCTTCTCTGCGAGAACGGCGTGTCGCACAAGGTCCTCTGGCTGGAACTGCTCATGTCCGGCAAAGTACGCAAACTGTGTCATCAGATCTCCCAAGTTCGTATCGGTGCCGGAGGAATCCAGCTTGAGGCCCTGCTAGCTCCGCAGCGCCTCGATAGCTGCTCGCAGCCTGGCCCCATATTCCGCGTCCGCTGCAGTGAAGCTGGCCAGAGATTTCTCGATGATCTCGTCCTTGGACACCTGAGATAGGTCTCCTGCGATCGTGTCGATGAGGCGGGTCCTCTCGGCTTCCGTCATCACCCGGTACAGGTCCCCTGCCTGGGCGAAATCGTCGGACTCTCTGTCATCCCACTCGTACGTACCTGATACTCCGCCGTCGATGCCGGCGTAGTGCGGCTCACCACTCTGGGCCGGTCCACCGAAGCTGTTCGGTTCGTAGTTCTTGTCAGCGCCGCCATTGTCGTCGAAGCGCATGAGGCCGTCGCGACCGTAGTTGTCTGCCTTTGTAGCGTGGGGCCTGTTCACCGGAAGTTGCGTGTGGTTGGTTCCGAGGCGGTACCGGTGGGCATCGCCGTATGCGAACAATCTGCCCTGGAGCATCTTGTCGGGTGACGGGCCGATTCCTGGGACGAAGTTGCCAGGGTCGAAGCCAGCCTGCTCGACATCGGCGAAGTAGTTCACCGGGTTTCTGTCGAGCACCATCTTCCCGATCTCGATCAGTGGGTAATCGGCGTGTGGCCACACTTTTGTGACATCGAACGGGTTGATGTGGTAGGTCTTGGCCTCTTCGAACGTCATGATCTGCACGTTGACGGTCCATGATGGGAAGTTCCCCTCATCGATCGCCTCCATCAGGTCCGTCGTGTGGGACTCTGGATTCTCACCAGCCACCTTTGCCGGCTGGTCACCGGTGAGGCACTCGATGCCCTGGTCCGTCTTGAAGTGATATTTCACCCAGACACCTTGACCTTGAGCGTTGACCCACTGGAACGTGTGGGACCCGTAGCCGTTCATGTGGCGGTACGACGCCGGGATGCCACGGTCGCCGAAGAGCCAGGTGAACATGTGAGTCGCTTCGGGGGAGAGGCTGAAGAAGTCCCAAACGTTGTTTGGTTCTTGCTTGTTCGTGTGGGGGTCGGGCTTTTGGGAGTGGATGAAGTCCGGGAACTTCAGGGGATCGTGGATGAAGAAGATCGGCGTGTCGTTCCCAGCGAGGTCGTAGTTGCCTTCTTCGGTGTAGAACTTGACAGCGAAACCGCGGGGATCGCGGACCGCTTCGGGGGCACCCCGGCCACCTGCGACGGTCGAGAAACGAACGAGTACCTCGGTTCGTTTACCGACCTCGGACAGGAAATTCGCGTGTGTCCACTGCGAAACGTCTTTCGTGAGTTCGAAGTAGCCGTACGCGCCAGACCCACGGGCGTGCACGATCCGCTCCGGTATGCGCTCACGATTGAATCGTGCGAGCTTCTCGATCAGATGGTGGTCCTGGATCAGGACGGGTCCTCCTGCGCCCGCAGTCTGCGAGTTCTGGTTGTCTGATACGGGAGCACCAGATTCTTCAGTGAGTCGACGGGGGGTCATGATTCTCCTTCGCTCCAGCAAGAGCGTGATCGGTGCGGTGTCTCGGGACCAGCGGCCAGTCGCCGGATTGTATGCCCGCAGGGGGCGCTCCACATCATAGGTGAATACCCGTTCACTCGTAACGGAGATCGGTCCTTGCGACAGGAACAGCATCCGACGATAATCTATGTGTTCAGTTAGCAACGGAGGATGGCAATGCCAGAGACAGGTAAGAGACTCACCGCCGAACTGTTGGGCGCCTTTGTGCTTGTCCTCTTCGGCAGCTTCGCGATCTTCGCAGCGAACTTCGGCAATGTGAGCGCCGAAGGTATTCCGATGCCCCAGGGGACACCGGTGTTGATCATCGCATTTGGATTCGGGCTAGGCCTTCTTGTGGCGTTGTATGCCTTCGGTGAGGTCTCAGGCGGTCACTTCAACCCAGCAGTGAGCCTGGCGATGTGGGTCGACGGCAGACTCGATGCGAGGTTCTTCCTCCTCTACGTCATCGCCCAGATCGCGGGTGCGGTGCTTGCCAGCTTGGTGACGATGGCAGCGTTTTCGAAGGAATTCGTTGCATCCACGGCAACGGTGCCGAACCTCGCCCTGGGAGTTTCTGACGCAGATGCCTTCCTGCTTGAGGCGTTGTTCACGGCGGTGTTTATCGCTGTGATCCTGAAGGTTACGAAAAGTAATGCCTTCGCCGGCACTGTGTTCATCGCTATTGCGTTCACGCTCCTCATCATCCACATCGTGCTTGTTCCCCTGACGGGTACGTCTGTCAACCCGGCCCGGACGCTGGGACCAGCGATAGTCGGAGACAACTACACGTCCATCTGGGTCTATATGATCGCACCGATGGTCGG